>Ga0307981_1000457_pt1 | contig 40356 bp, 52 predicted proteins | sample OrgLakmetagen987_FD_201849 | JGI IMG/M metagenome (GOLD analysis project Ga0307981, IMG submission 201849) | Saline water microbial communities from Organic Lake, Antarctica - #987 | ecosystem: Environmental > Aquatic > Non-marine Saline and Alkaline > Saline | place: Antarctica: Organic Lake... | reverse complement strand
GTTCTACCAGATGGGCATGGCCGAACAGGTGATGATCCCAACGCTGCGGGTCTGGCGCGCGAAGGCTTCACGCCGTTCGCCACCATCTATGCCGTATTCGCCGCAGAGCGCAGAGCGCAGAGCGCAGGGCGCAGAGCAATCTTTATGGCGATGTCAAACTGCATGTCCAGCTCGAAGATATCCACCATGTCGAGCGTATCGTAGCGCCGCTCAAGCTCTGACCGTGCCGCGACCACCGCGTCGATCTGCGCGTCGCTGGCCCGTTCGCAGGCCAATGCGGCGGGCCAATGCGGCGGGCAAGAGATCCAGCGCGCTCGGCACCTCGATGTCGTCGGCGATCTTTGCGATCAGCGATGCAACCCTTGAGAAGGGTCTTTCGTCGCGCCCTTAAAGGCAAATCCGCAAACGGCACTCAGCGACTGGCGCATCCGGCGCGATCTGTGGCACAAGACCTGTGCGGACCTGAATGATCAGCCGCACATAGCCATTCACCGCTGGGACGGCCCCCGCCCCGCCTTTGCCTGAGGAGACCCCATGAAGCCTGTGTCCCTGTCGGAGCGTGACAGCGTCGTCACCGCGCTCACCCCTTTGGCCGTGGGCGATTACGGTGCCACGCAATTGATCCCGCGCGGTCACAAGATGGCGGTGGGCGATATCGCCAAAGGCGCGCCGGTCTACAAATACGCCCAGATCATCGGCTATGCGGCCTGCGACATCGCAGCGGGCACCCATGTGCACGACCACAACCTCGAATTCCGCGCCGTCGATCAGGCTTACGCGTTCGGCACCAACCTGACGCCCGTGGCCCCGGCTGCGACGCAGGACATGTTTATGGGCTACAGGCGGGCCAATGGCCGGGTCGGCACGCGCAACACCATCGCCGTGCTGACCTCCGTCAACTGCTCGGCCACCGCCGCGCGGATGATCGCGGCGCATTTCACGCCTGATCTGCTGGCGCGCTATCCCAATGTCGACGGCGTCACAGCGTTCGTGCACGGCACCGGATGCGGCATGGCAGGCTCCGGCGACGGGTTCGAGGCGTTGCAGCGCGTGATGTGGGGCTATGCGCGCAACCCCAACGTGGCGGGCGTGCTGATGGCGGGCCTTGGTTGCGAGGTGAACCAGATCGACTGGCTGATCGAAGCTTACGGGATGAAACCCGGGCCATTGTTCCAGTCGATGAACATCCAGGACGTGGGCGGGTTGCGCAAGACGGTCGAGCTGGGCATCAAGAAGATCGAAGGCATGCTGCCTTTGGTCAATGAATTCGAGCGCTCGCCCTGCCCTGCCTCCGAGCTGATGGTCGCCCTGCAATGTGGCGGATCGGATGCGTGGTCGGGTGTTTCCGCCAACCCCGCGCTGGGCCATGCCTGCGATCTTCTGGTGGCGCAGGGGGGCACAGGTGTTCTGGCCGAAACGCCCGAGATTTACGGGGCGGAACACCTGCTGACCGCCCGCGCGGTGGACCAGGCCACGGGCGAAAAGCTGGTGGCGCTGATCCGCTGGTGGGAGGATTATACCTTGCGCAACAAAGGCTCGATGGACAACAACCCGTCACCCGGCAACAAGAAAGGCGGGCTGACGACGATCCTCGAGAAATCTTTGGGGGCGGCGGCCAAGGGCGGCACGACACCGCTTACCGGCGTCTATAAATACGCCGAAACCGTGACCGCGCACGGGTTTACCTTCATGGACAGCCCCGGCTACGATCCGGCAAGCGTCACCGGCCAGATCGCCTCCGGCTGCACGCTGGTGTGTTTCACCACGGGGCGCGGATCGGCATTCGGGGCGAAACCGTCGCCATCGCTCAAGATCGCCACCAATTCGGATATCTACACTCGCATGCCCGAGGATATGGACATCGACGCAGGCACCATCCTGACCGGCAAGGCGAGTGTGCAAGAGGTGGGCCGCGAGATCTACGACACATGGCTGCGCGTAGCCTCTGGCGAGCTGACCAAATCCGAGGCGCAGGGCCTGGGCGATTACGAATTCGTGCCCTGGCAGATCGGCGCGGTGATGTGAGCGCGCCGCTTTCCCTGTGCGTGATCGGCGGCGGGTCGATCGGCTTTCGCCATCTCAGCGTCGCGCAGGCGCTGGGTTGCATGAAATCGACGGCGGTAGTGAAGCCGCAGGCAGCCCGCCGCGCGGAACCGGCGCAGATGGGCGTGCCGGTGGTGGCCGAATTACGATGTGGCGTGGCTGCGCGCACCGGGGTCAGGCCCATCCTGACCAACCTGAGCCACGGGATCGACCTGATGCGGCTTTTCGCAGGCGAGATCACTTGCGTCACCGCGCAGACCTCGGACGCGACGCGCGGTCTGGCCATGCCCCGGCGCTGGACCCGACGCTGGATCCGACGCTGGATCCGAAGCTGGATCCCTCACCGGGAACGGCACTGGGAACGGCACTGGGAACGGCACTGAACCAACACATATCTCAAAAGGAACGCTTTGCATGAGTGACGAACATATAGGCTTTATCGGTCTTGGCCTGATGGGCCGCGCCATGGTGGGATGCCTGCAGGACGCAGGATATGATCTGACCGTTCTGGGCAATCGCGACCGCACCGGCGTCGAAGAGGCTGTGGCGCGCGGCGCAAAAGAGGCGCAAGACGCCAAATCCCTGACCCAAAAAGCCGATATCGTGATGATCTGCGTCAGCACTTCCGATCAGGTCGAGGCGCGCGTCTACGGTGAGGACGGCATTCTGACGGGCGCGAAACCCGGCCAGATCGTGATTGATTTCGGCACCTCCCTGCCCGGCTCAACCAAGAAAATCGGCGCGGATCTGGCAGGCAAAGATTCGATCTATCTCGACGCGCCTCTGGGCCGCACGCCTGCGCATGCCAAGGACGGATTGCTCAACATCATGTGTTCCGGCGACGAGGCGGCTTATGCCCGCGCCAAACCGGTGCTGGACGTGTTGGGCGAAAACGTCTTTCACCTCGGCGCGCTCGGCAACGGCAACACGATCAAGCTGATCAACAATTACTACGCCATGACCAGCGCGCTGGCCCTGACCGAGGCCTTTGCGATGGCTGACAGTGCAGGCGTCAACCGGCAGGCGCTCTATGAGGTGATCGCGGCGGGCCCGAACCATTCGGGCATGATGGATTTCATCCGCAACTACGCCGTCGACGGCAAGGTCGATCTGGCGTTCTCGGTCGACAACGCGGCCAAGGATGTCGGCTATTACCGCAAGATGGCCGAGGGACTGGGCCTGCAAAGCCGCATGTCGGGGGCTGCCGACGCCACCTTCCGCGAAATCCGGCAGGGCGGCGACGGCGGGCTTCTGGTGCCGCAGGTCGTCGACTGGATGACCATGCATCTGGGGGACACATGATGGGACGTGTTGCAGGCAAGCGGGCCTTTGTCACCGCCGCAGGACAAGGCATCGGACGCGCCACAGTCGAAGCCTTGACCCGCGAAGGGGCCGAGGTCATCGCGACCGACGTCAACCCCGCGCTGCTGGACGGTCTGGATGTCGCTCAGGCCTTTGTGCTCGATGTGCTGAACAAGCATGACGTGATGCGCGTGGTGGCCGAAGCCCGCGCCGACATCCTCGTCAATTGCGCGGGCGTGGTACACGCGGGCGGTATCGCCGAGGCCACGGACGACGATTTCGACTTTGCCATGAACCTCAACGTGCGGTCGCAGTTTCACACCATTCAGGCGGTGCTGCCGGGGATGCTGGAGCGCGGCAATGGCGCCATCGTCAACATCGCCTCGGTCGCCTCCAGCCTCATGGGGGTGCCCAACCGGTTCGTCTATTCCACGTCCAAGGCGGCAGTCATCGGTCTGACCAAATCGGTGGCGCGGGATTATGTCGACCGGGGTATCACCTGCAATTGCATCGCACCAGGCACCGTCGACAGCCCTTCGCTGCACGAACGGCTGCGCGCCACTGGCGATTACGACGCCGCCATGGCCGCCTTCGTCGCGCGACAGCCCATGGGCCGCATTGGCCGCGCCGAGGAAATCGCCGATCTGGTGGTGACGCTGGCCAGCCCGGTCAGCGCCTATATGACCGGCCAATGCGTGACCATCGACGGAGGCATGAGCCTGTGATCCGGCACGATGCGAGTCCCGCATAAAGGCGTGCAGAATTGAAAGGCGTCCAGCCCCGCGAAGACAAGACCGCCGCCGGTGTCGTTCTCATGGCGCTGGCGGTGGTGTTCTTCACCTGTATCGACGCTTCGGCCAAATGGCTGCTGATCGCGGGCCTGCCGCCCTTGCAGGTGGTGTTCGCCCGCTATCTGGGCCATCTGATCTATGCGCTGGTCTATTACATCCCGCAGGAAGGTCGCCACGCGCTGCACACCCGCCGCCCGCGCATTCAATTGCTGCGGTCGGTCTTTCTGCTGGGCTCCACGATACTGAACTTCTTTGCGCTCAGCCATCTGCCGATCACCGTGACGACCACCATCGCCTTTAGTACGCCCATTCTGGTGACCCTACTGGCGATCCCTGTGCTGGGCGAACGGGTCGGCATCCGCCGCATCGTGGCGGTCTGCGTGGGCTTCACCGGCGTGCTGGTCGTCACGCAGCCCTGGGGGGCGGTGTGGCATCCCGCGATGCTCTATTCGCTGGGCTCGCTGACCATGGCGTCGATCTATTTCATCACCACGCGGATGCTGGCGGGGGTGGAAACGGACGCCACGCAGCAGCTCTGGCCCTCGGGTCTGGCGACGCTTGCGCTCGCGCCCTTTGTGCTGGGCGGCTGGGTCTGGCCCGAGGGGCCGGTGCAATGGGCCGTCTTTTGCGCCATCGGGCTTTTCGGCATGACCGGGCATGTCCTGGCAAACAAGGCGCATCGCTGGGCCGATGCCTCGATCCTGTCGCCGATGATCTATACGCAATTGTTCCTCGCGGCCTTTGCAAGCATCTTGGTGTTCGGCATATGGCCCACGATCTGGACGCTGGGCGGCGGTGTCATCATCATCGCGTCCGGGCTGTATATCTGGTACCGCGAAGGCAAGATCAAAGGAGGATAGCGGATGCGGCTCTGGATATCGGCCCTATGCCTGCCGCTGGTCGCACAGGGCTCGACAGGCTCGGGTCGACCCTGTGCAGGCAGACGCCTGCCTGACCCGCCAGATCGCGGCACAGCAAAGCCCCGCGATCTGCACCCATGCGCCCCGGTCCGCCCGTCAGCCCCTCGCCGCCGACACGCCCGCATTGGCCATAACCTGCTTTCGCACTGCCCGCGCAGCATGGGACACAATCATCACGACCGGAATCGCCAGCATCCGCGACGGCGCGCCCCAGACAATTGCCACCATCGCCGCGATGGAGCTGAAACACGACCTGATCGCCAGCCTGACGCAATGCGACCGCATGCACGAACCGGCGCAGGTGACAGGCGCACAAAGCCAGACCCACATCCAGCGCCAAAGCCCCGCTGCAAGGCCTCGGCCGCAGGGCTGGCCTGTCTGCGGCTGACCTGTCTGCGGCTGGCCCATCGGCGGCTGACCTGTCTGCGGCTGGCCCTGCGCGCGCAATATCGACTGAACATCAACGGAGACCGATATGATCAAAGACCCCCCCAGTCTGCAACTCCACACCGGCTTTGCCCGCCCCACATCCAAACAGGTCGCCGCGTTTGAAGGCGTGCCAACGGTATTTCTGTGTGACGCGATGGGCGGACAAGGCGCGCTGTGCCCCGCGATCAAACCGGTGGACGGCGCAGTGCATCTGCCCGCCCATGCCCACGGCCCCGCGCTGGTGGCGGACAACGGCCCGGCCGAACTGCTGGCCACCAAAGGTGCCATTCATATCTGCCAGCCCGGCGATATCATCGTCTCGGCGGTGCACGGATTTTCAGGATGCTCCGCCGCCGGCGACAGGATCTGCGGCATGATGCGCAACAAGGGCGTGGCGGGCTTCGTGACCGACGGCCAGATGCGCGATCTCGACGGTATCGTGACGGCAGGCCTGCCCGCGTGGTGCGCCGGTCTCAGCCCCAATTCGCCCTATTCCAAGGGCCCTGGCATCGTGGGCCGCGCGGCGGTGGTCGGCGGGCGTCTGATCAGCAGCGGCGACATGATCGTGGCCGATCGCGACGGCGTGGTGGTGGTGCCGTTCGCCCAGATCGATGCGGTGATCACGCAGCTGGATGCAATCCGCGCCCAGGAAGTGATACTGGAGGCGCAGGTGGCCGACGGCTATTGCGACATGCCCGCGATCACCGCAATGCTCAGGGACGGCAGCGCAGTGATGGACTGAGCCGCCCCCGCTGCATCTCGACGCGCGCCCCCCATTTCATCTTGCCGAATAAACCTCCCCCGGAGGGCCGGTCCGCCAAACCTGCCTCCCGTCAGCCTGCCGCGTAACACCCTTGCCAAGGCCACATCTCACTTTGCAAAAGCACTCCTGGCCCCGGCACTTTCCTGCGTGCAAAAGATCGACCCGGTGTCGGGGGCGGGCGGCACCGGCATGCGCACCGGCATGCGCACCGGCATGCGCACCGGCACCTGCGCCAGACGCGCCTCGATCTGTGGCGACCCGGTGATCTGACGCGCTTGCAAATCCGCCCAATAGGCGCGCTGGCCCAAAGCATGGTTATAGCTGGCCGCCCCGAGGATGGACCAGGCATCGGAGGCCGAGCATTCATAGAACAGGATCAACCGGTTGCGGTCGCTCATATTCGGCGCGGACCCGTGCAGGATACGCACGTGATGCACGGACATATCGCCTGCCTTGCCGGTCAACACGACCGCCTTGTCCTGCTCGAACAGCGGATCGTCGGGGTCGATGGCGCCTGCGAAATAGCCGTTGGCCTGATGGCTCAGAACCGGCCCCTTGTGCGATCCGGGGATCACCATCAGCGGGTCGTCCTCGCGCCGACATCCTCCAGCATCAGCCCGATCGCCAGCAGGCTGTCGTTGGTGGCGGGTCAGAACGCCCAATCCTGATGCCATTCCACCTCGCGCCCTCCTTCCGGGGCCTTGGTGTTCAGCTTGGAGGTGATCAGGTTGGAGGTGATCAGGTTGGTATCGGGCCCCAGCAGGTCGGTCAGCACCTGCGTCATGCGCGAGCAGCGCAGCACCTCCCAAAAGAGCGGATGGCGCTCGTGCGGCAGCCTGACCCGGGTCAGGCGCGGATTGTCTGCCGAATGACCCGTGTCCAGATCGTAGATGTCGTCGCTGGCGGTCACAGCGCGCGACGTCTCGGTCAGCACCTGCGTCACCGCCCGCAAGGCGGCCAGCTGATCGGCGGTCACCGCATCCTCGATCAGCAGATAGCCGTTGGTGTCGTAGAATGCCTTTTGCTCAGGGCTTAACGTCATTTTCCCGCTCCCTCTTCCGCTGCCTCTCCCTTTGTCCCTGCCTGCGCCGGATCAATGCCGTCGCGCGCCGCCGGGTCCGTCATCGCCTCCGCGTTTCGGGTCCGCGTTTCGGGTCCGTGTTTCGGGTCCGTGGCGCGAAGGGCGCTCGTGATCCTTGCGGGCATGGCGCGGGTTTGACGTTGCGCGCGGGTCGCACGCTCTGGCACATAGCGCTATACCATCCGAGGCGCGAATCAAGCCGTCTCGCGCCCCAAGCCGGAGCCGCCTTGACCCTTTCGCCGATTTCTTTTTTGCGTGGCACCAGAGGGGCCAGAGCATGCTGATCTTTCTGCTGGCGGTCACGCTGTTGATGATCACACCCGGCCCGGGGGTTCTGAGCACGGCCGGTTTCGGCGTGGCTTATGGGTTCCGCCCGTCTTTGCGCTATGTGCTGGGGCTTTTTGCCGGCAGCAATCTGGTGATGCTGGCGGTGATCACCGGGGTGGCGGCCATCGTGCTGTCGCTGCCGTGGCTGCGCGCGCTGCTGATGGCATTGTCGGTGGGCTATCTGCTTTATCTGGCCGCGCGCATCGCCTTTGCGGGCGCGCATTTGGCGTTCTTGCAGGCGCACAATCCGCCGGGAATTCTGGGCGGTCTGATGCTGCAGATGATCAACCCCAAGGCCTATGTGGTGAACACCTCGCTGATCACCGGGTTCAGCTATGCGCCTGCCAACCTGCCCTTCGAGATCGCAACCAAGGTGCTGATCATGAACGCGGTCTGGATTCCGGTGCATCTGGGCTGGCTTTATGCCGGATGCCGCCTGCATGCGCTGGCGCTGAGCCCGAGGCGACAGCGGATGATCAACATCGGCATGGCATGCGCGATGCTGGCGGTCGTGGCGCTGGCAGTCTGGACGGCTGCGCGCGCCGCGTGACCCGAGCCCTGCGCAGGCCCGCTAGTTCACCGGCGTCAACAGCGCCTTGCCCGCATGAAACGCGCTCAGATTGTCGCGCTGCAACTGCCCCATGGCCGCCCGCGTCTCGACCGTGCCGGAGCCCTGATGCGGCTGGATCACCACATTGTTCAGGGCATAGAACCGCGGGTCGATCTTTGGCTCTCCCCTGAACACATCGAGGCCCGCACCCGCGATCGCGCCGCTCTCCAGCGCCTCCAGAAGCGCGCCTTCGTCCACCGTCGATCCGCGCGAGATGTTGATGACGATCCCGCGCGGCCCCAGTGCCGATATCACCTCGCGCGAGACGAAGTTCTCGGTCTGTGCCCCGCCGACCAACGCGATGACCAGATAATCCACCGCCGACGCCAGCGACACAGGGTCCGCATGATAGGTCCAGCCCGGCGTGTCCTTTTCGGAGCGTGCGAAATAGTGGATGTCCATCTTGAACGCCGCCAGCCGGTCCGCGATATCGCGCCCGATGCGGCCCAGACCGACGATGCCCGCCTTGCCGCCGCTGATCTTGCGGTTCAGCCGGTATTCGCCTTGCGTCGCCCAGTTTCCGGATCGCGCCCAGTCGCTGGCCTGGATCATCTCGCGCCCCTGCATGATCAGCATCGCGACCGCCAGATCGGCCACATCGTCGTTCAGCACATCCGGCGTATTCGTCACCCTGATGCCGCGCGCATCCGCGGCCGCCACGTCGATCGCGTCATAGCCCACACCGTAATTCGCCACGATTTTGAGCTGCGCCAGAAGATCCATTTCCGCCGCGCCGAGGGGCGTAGGACGCTTGTAGGCGATGGCCGTGATCGCGTCGCGCAGTGTCGCATCGAGCGCCGCGATCTCGGACGCATCCGCCAGATGCACAGGGTCGAAGGCGGCTTTGAGCGCGGCTGCGTCGCCTGCGTCGAAGGCTCCTATGGCGAGGGTCTGGGTCATGGCGGTGGGCTCCTTGCGGCCCCTTGATGCGGGCCTCGTGTGATCCTGGCATATCGACCGGCACGATGCGACTGGCCCGCGCTCATGTCAACCGAGCCTCGGGCACGGACCGGAAAATCCGGGCTGGCATCGGCCCGCAAACCGGCTAAACCTGAACGCCAGACCAAACCGGAGCAAGTGCAATGTCCAAGCTACACTTCGCCCAAAGCCTGTCGCGGCTGGGCACCGAATCCGCCTTCGTGGTGCTGGCGCGTGCACAGGCGCTGGCGGCCCAGGGGCGCGACATCATCAACCTCGGCATCGGCCAGCCGGACTTTCGCACGCCCGAGCATATCGTGGAGGCGGGCGTCAAAGCGCTGCGCGACGGCCATCACGGCTATACCCCCGCCAACGGTCTGCCCGTGGTGCGCGAGGCCGTCGCCGCCGATCTGGGGCTGCGCCACGGGCTGTCGGGCGACACCGGCGTCGACCCCGACCACGTCGTCATCGTGCCGGGCGGCAAGCCCACGATGTTCTTTGCGATGCTGATGTTTGGCGAGGCGGGGGCCGAGATCATGTTTCCCGACCCCGGCTTTCCGATCTACGAGAGCGTCATCCGCTATTCCGGCGCCACGCCCGTGCCGATGCCCCTGCGCGAGGAGAACGGCTTTGCCTTCGACGCCGCCGAGGTGCTGGCGCAGATCACCCCGCGCACCCGTCTGATCATTGTCAATTCCCCCGCCAACCCCACGGGCGGCGTCACACCCCGCGCCGAGATCGACGCCTTTGTCGCGGGGCTGGCAGATCATCCGCATGTCGCGGTGCTGTCGGACGAAATCTATTCACAGATGCTGTACGGCGGCCGCGAACACGTGTCCCTGCTGCAATATCCCGAGATCCGCGACCGGCTGATCCTGCTCGACGGCTGGTCCAAGACCTATGCGATGACCGGCTGGCGCATGGGCTATGCGGTCTGGCCCGCCGCTGCCGTCGACCACGTCACGCGGCTGTGCATCAACGATCATTCCTGCGTCAATGCCTCTGCGCAATACGCCGGTTTGGCGGCGCTGACCGGCCCCAAAGACGCCGTCACCGACATGGTCGCGCAATTCGACGCCCGCCGCGCGGCCATCGTCGACGCGCTGAACGCCATCCCCGGCTTCCGCTGCCCCGATCCCGGCGGGGCCTTCTACGCCTTCCCGAATATCAAAGGCACCGGCCTGACCGCACGCGCCGCCCAGGATCTGTTCCTCGAAGAGGCCGGCGTGGCGACCGTGGCAGGCACATCGTTCGGGGCCATGGGCGAAGGCTATCTGCGCTTTTCCTACGCCAATTCGACCGAGAATATCCTTGAGGCATGCGCGCGCATCAAGGCACTTGTGTGAACGACATCGCGGCACGGGTCAAAGCGATCCGCCATCAGGCCGTCGAACCCGTTCTGGCGTCCCGCAGCCTCCTTCATGCGCCCAAGGCCCCCTTGTAGCCATACCAGTCCAGAATGTCGCGCGCGGCGCGGATGCGGTCGGGGCTGGCGGTGCGCGTGCGGTCGATGACCAGCCAGAAGGCGCCGTCAGGATTGCCCAGGGCAGCGGTGCGCCGTCCGGTATCGGCCCAATGCACCCAAAGCGGGACTGCGGCTGTGCCCGGTCGGATCAAGGCAAACCGACCCTCGCCCAGCGTTTCCAGGGAGAACACGACCAGATCGGGCCCGTCACTGAACGTCAGCATGTCGCCTGATATCCGGACATCTCGAAACGGCGAGAAAAGTCCTTTTTGGTCAATGATATGCCAGCGCCCTTCAAGGCCCGAAATCCGCACATCGACCTGCGACGCAACGGGCTGCGCTGGGTCACGCAAGGGCGCGATGCCTTTGGACGGTTCCTGCGTGGCCACCGCGCAGCCCGCCAGAAGCACCGCAAAAACAACCGCTCTCACCGCGGGGCCTGTTTGGTCAGACCCTGACGGGTGCGCACTTCGGCTGGTGTGATCGCGCGCGCGCCGGGGCGTTCGACACTCTCGACCGCGCGGGTAACCAATTGGACGTTTGTGGCCAGCACACCCCGGTCGAGCATCAGGTTATCCTCCGGCCCGACACGCACGTTGCCGCCCGGTCACGTCGCGGTAAAGCGCGGGGTCGCGCACGTGGCAATGGACGATAGCGGCCCCTGCGCGGGCGGCGGCAATGGCATTGTCGGCGATCCGTTCGGGGAACCGTGGGACATGCGGGCTGCGGTCTTGCGTCGCGCCCGATCCGGTGACGGCGCAGGTGACAAACACTTCTCGGTTGAGTTCGAGCGGCATGGGAATCTCCGGTTTTCGGCAATCTTTGACGCAAAGCGAAGGCACTTGCAAATCCGCCACACAGGACCGGATCGGCCCAGTTTCGCCACATTCAGCTGATATTCAGTCATTCAAGGCAGGCGTGCAGGCAAAGGAGGCCGCGATGCAACACGACACAGGTCTTTTGCAGGCAGACCGGCAAGCCCGACGGCTGGACCGCGCCCAGAACGATGCGTTCGAGGAAATGCGTGTCGTGTCACCGCATTTTGCCAAGCTGTTCCAGCAATCCGCGCTGCGATCGCTGCGACCGGAAGGTCTGATCGAGGAATCCTAACCGCGATATCCGGTGGCAACCACGAATTTCTCCGACGAATCCGCGCGCGACGCAGGCGGCTTGACGTTGGTCACCTTGTCGAACCTCTGTTTGAGCAGCTTTTGCATCTCGCCTTCGGCGCCGCCCGCCAGCACCTTGGCAACGAAGGTGCCGCCGGGTTTCAGCACGTCGAAGGCGAAATAAGCCGCCGCTTCGCAAAGGGCTATGATGCGCAGATGATCTGTCTGCTTGTGGCCCGACGCGGACGCGGCCATGTCCGACAACACCACATCGGCAGGGCCATCGAGCCAGTCGCGCACCTGCGCATCGGCATCGTCGGCCATGAAGTCGAGGACATAGAGCTCGGCCCCCGCGATCGACTCCATTTCCTGAATATCGACACCCAGCACAGAGCCCTGCGCCTTGCCGGACCGGTCGCCCAGGGCATTGACCCGTTTGACGGCGACCTGACACCAGCCGCCCGGCGCACAGCCCAGATCGACGACGCGGGCGCCGGGCACGAGAAAGCGATACTTGTCGTCCAGCTCCAGGATCTTGTAGGCGGCGCGGCCACGGTAGCCATCAGCCTGCGCGCGTTTGACATACGGATCGTTGAGCTGGCGTTGCAGCCACAGGGTCGAGCTGAGCTTGCGCCCGCGGGCGGTTTTCACCTTGACCTTGAGATCGCGTTGACCGCGTCCGGATGTGTTCTTTTTCTTCTCTGTCATGCGCCTGCCTTAGCCGATCCGGGGGCGTTCGTCACAAAATTCGCACGCTCTCAGAACGGTCCGTCCTCGAGCACGCCGTCCGCCGACATCTGGGCATAAAGCAATCCCTCGCGCAGGCCCCTGTCGGCGACCGACAGCCGATCCGTGGGCCAGGACCGCAAAAGCGCCTGCAAGATCGCGCTGCCGGACATGATCAGCGCCTGCCGGTCCTGACCGATGCGCGGATCGCGCCTGCGCCCCACCGGCCCCATTGCAAGGTAGCGATTGATCACCACGTCGATCTGATCAGAGGTCATCCGCAGCCCGTCCACCTTGGTGCGGTCATAGCGTTTGAGGCCGAGATGCGACGCCGCCACGGTCGTGACCGTCCCGGACGTGCCGACGATCTGAAAGCCTTCGCGCGCCTGTTCGTCCTTGTAAGGCGCGAATTCGGACATGTTTTCCTCAAAATACCAGCTCATCAGCGCATAGCGCGCCGCGTCGTCCTCCACGTCCGAAAACTGGTCGCGCAGCGTCGCCACGCCCAGGGGCACGGAGATCCAGTCGACCACGCGGGCGGCGGGAAACGGGGTTTCCACCTGATTGAACCCGGCATGCAGCCGCATGATCGCGCGGGGCCGTTCGCGGTGTGGCACGTTGCTCAGGTCAATCCAGACCAGTTCTGTCGACCCGCCACCGATGTCCACCACCAGGAGTTGTTCGGTCTTGGTGCTGACCAGAGGCGCGCAGGAGATCACCGCCAGACGCGCCTCTTCCTCGGGTTGGATGATTTCGAGCTGCAAGCCGGTTTCGCGCTGCACGTCGCGGATGAATTCGGCGGCATTGCGCGCACGCCGACAGGCCTCGGTCGCGACCAGACGCATGCGTTTAACGTTGTGGCGGCGCAATTTCTGCTGACACACGCGCAGCGCCTGCACCGTGCGCCCCATCGAGGCACGGCTGAGCCGGCCATATTTCTCAAGACCCGCGCCAAGCTGGACGGATTTCGAGAAAGAGTCCACCACATGAAACTGGCTGCCTTTGGGCTGGGCAATCAACATGCGGCACGAATTCGTTCCCAGATCCAGCGCGGCATAAAGCTCGGCCGGATCGGGGCGCTTGGGCGCGGGGCTCTCGACCGGTGTGGGATAGGCGCCCGCACCATTGGGACGCTTTGGCGCCATGACATGTGCGCCTTATACCGGATTTAACTTGCGTCAAGGATACGCATGGCGACCCACACCTGCAAGTTGTCTCAGAGCGGATTTTCGTAATAATCCCTCAGATACCGGTATTCACCTTTCAGAAAAGGTTTGATCGCCTGCACCGTGCGATATTTCAGATCGCGCACGTCCAGATGCGTCTCGCTGGAGTTCTTGCGCGCCATCACCACCTCCTGACCAGTGCGTTCGCTCAGGTCGGCGGCCAGCTGTGCCATCTCTTCGGTCTTGTAGACGCGGTCATAGCGCATCGGTCTGGGTCCCAGAAACATCCGCGCCGACATCGCATGATGCTTGATCGCGGATGAGGCGGCGATGTAATCGGGCAGGTTCTGGAAAAAGAAATCCGGATCCGGTTCGCGCGTGAGATGGGCATATTTGGGCAGCCCCAGTTTGCGCGAATTCTTGAGGTCGTCCATCTCGAGCACGCGGTTGGTATAGACCGACATCAGGCGCCTGGCCGGATCGCGCACCACGCAGAACCGCCAATACATGTTCAGCCGCGCCCATGACGAGGACCGGAACCGGACGGTGGGATAGAGCCGGTGCCAGGTAAAGACCGAGATGTCCTTGGGCGCAGGCATCGTCACATCGGGGTCGATCTGCGCCAACGCCGCCTTGACAGACGAACACCCGGCCTTGGGCACCGCATTATAGGCGATGCGGTGCGCATCGACCGCGATCACCTTGGCGATATGGTGTTTGCGGGGTGCGCGCGTCCGCTCCATTCCCGACATGCCTGCTCCTGTGTGTCGACGTTATCGCCTTGTTACCATTGGGCTATGCCAGCAGGCCGCACCGGTCAACCGCTCCTGCGGACATGAATACCATTCAATTCCTTGCTGAATCCTTTTCACAACGCAAAGCATGGTGAAATGCCCCCCGGGCAGCTAAGGTCGCTGCATGATGCGGACAGGTCGGAAAACGGCGCAGCACGGGCCTGCGCGGCGCGTATGAGGATGATGACAAAGCATGGGAATCGGCAGATCATGGCGAACGTAACGATAGTCTACTGGCGCGATATCCCTGCGCAGGTGATCGTGGGCAAAGGCCGGCGCGGTGCCAAGGCCCCCCTGCCCGAGCGGTTCGAGCAGGCCATCGACCGCGCGGCGATGAAAACCGGCGCGGCTGGCACGGATGAATACCTCGCCGAATGGCGCAAGGCAGCTCCTTTTGCAGTCGAAGGCGAAGACACCGAAGTTCTGGCGGCGCAGATCGCGCGGCTTGTCGCGGAATACGACACCGACCGGATCAAACAACTGATCGCCAATGACGGATGGGCCTGATGCCCCTCCGCGCCGCATGTGGGAGTCCCTGATGGCGCTACTGAATTTCCGCCGCCGCGAGGCCGCCAGGCCCGCGAATGGTCAGATCGAGGCCTTTTTGCAGGGCTATTCGATCGAAGTGATGCCGCGCACCGCCGAAAAGATCGACGATTTCCGCGCATTGCTGCCCCGCGGCACCCGCGTCTACATCGCCCATATCGAAGGCACCCCGATTTCCGACATGGTGGCCTGTGCGGCCCGCATCAAAGGCCAGGGCTTTGACGTGATGCCGCATTTCCCGGCGCGCATCATCAGGGATGCGGGGATGTTGCAGGACTGGATCGCGCGCTATCAGGGCGAGGCGGGCGTCGATCAGGCGCTGTTGCTGGCCGGTGGCGTGGCAAAGCCGCATGGCGATTTCCACAGCTCCATGCAGATGATGGAGACGGGGCTGTTCGACAAGGCGGGCTTTAAGCGGTTGCACGTCGCGGGCCATCCAGAGGGCAACCGCGATATCGACGTGAACGGCGGCATGAAGCTGGTCGAGGATGCGCTGCGCTGGAAGCAGGCGTTCTCGGAACGCAGCGATGCGCGCATGGCTTTGGCCACGCAATTCGCCTTTGACGCCGACCCGATCATCGCATGGGCCGACCATCTGACAGCCGAAGGCATCACCCTGCCCATCCACATCGGCATCGCAGGCCCAGCCAAGTTGCAAACGCTGATCAAGTTCGCCATTGCCTGCGGTGTCGGTCCGTCCTTGAAGGTGCTGCAAAAGCGCGCGATGGACGTGTCGAAATTGCTGGTGCCCTACGAGCCGACGGCTGTGGTGGCCAGGCTGGCCGCGCACAAGGCCGACAACCCCGATTTCAACATCGAGGCCGTTCATCTGTTCCCGCTCGGCGGGATCAAGGCCAGCGCCGAATGGGCGACACAGCAGGGCGGCGCATCGGGCGTGCCCGCAGCCGCAGCAGGATAGAACATGACACGCACAATCGTCGAATCCGCAACCAAAACCGTCATAATCGGCTTTGACCAGCCCTTTTGCGTCATCGGCGAACGCATCAACCCCACGGGCCGCAAGATCCTCTCCGAAGAGCTGGAGCGCGGCGATTTCTCCCGCGTCGAGGCCGACGCGGTGGCGCAGGTCGCCGCAGGGGCCACGGTGCTGGACGTGAATTCCGGCGCCGTGTTTTCCAACAAGATGTCCGAAGATCCGCGCTACGCCGACAACAACTTTGTCGAGCCGATGCTGATGCCCGAACTGATCCGCCGCGTGCAGGCCGTGACCGACGCGCCGATCTGCATCGACAGCTCGGTGCCGGGGGCGCTGAAAGCGGGGCTTGAGGCATGCAAGGGCCGCCCCCTGCTCAATTCCGTGACCGGTGAAGAGGACCGGCTGGAGCTGGTCCTGCCGCTGGTCAAGAAATACAATGTACCCGTAGTGGCGATCTCGAACGACGACACAGGTATTTCCGAGGACCCGGATGTGCGCTTTGCCGTGGCCAAGAAGATCGTCGAGCGGGCGGCGGATTTTGGCATCCCCGCGCATGACATCGTGGTCGACCCACTGGTCATGCCCATCGGCGCGATGGCCACCGCCGGATTGCAGGTCTTCGCGCTGGTCCGCCGTCTGCGCGAGGAACTGGGCGTGAACACCACCTGCGGCGCGTCCAACGTCAGTTTCGGCCTGCCCAACCGCCACGGCATCAACAACGCGTTTTTGCCGATGGCGATGGGTGCGGGCATGACGTCGGCCATCATGAACCCGGTCGCGCTGCCGGTGAATGCCGCGCGCATCGCCGAAAAGCGCGCAGAGATCGCGGCGGCGGGCATAATGCTGCCCGAGGAGATGGACGACGAGGCCTTCGTGACGCTCTTTGGCATGGGCTCCACCCTGCCCCGTGCGGGCAAGGAGATGGAGGCCATCCGCGCCGCCAACCTGCTGACCAACAACGACCCTCACGGCGGCGGCTGGATTGAGTTCAACAAGGTCGCGCCAAAAGCCGGCCATGAAGGGCGCGGGCGGGCTGGTCGCTCTGGCGGGCGGCGGCGGCGGGCCTGAATGGGTTCGAACGGCTAGCGCCCGTCCGACGTAAGCGGGGGACCAATCCCCCGCACCCCCAGCTCAAGGGACTTTCGGCCCCTTGAGAATCCCCGAAGGTTTATCTGGCAAGATGAAACAGGCGCGTAAAGCGCGGGTCAGCCTGCCTTGGCCTTCTTGCGTTTTTCCTCGGCGACGACCTTTTCGGCCAAATCACGGGCGATGGCGAACGCGCCTTTGATCTTGTCCGCATCGGCTTTCCAATCGCGGCGCACGACGATTTTATTGTCTTTCACCTTGGCCAACCCGCGCTGATCCTGGATGAAGGCGACCAGCCCTTCGGGTGAGGCGAATTTGTTGTTGTGGAAGGTGATCGTCGCACCCTTGGGGCCTGCGTCGAGTTTAGCAATGCCGGCGCGCTTGCACATTGCCTTGATGCGGACCACCAGCAACAGGGTGTTCACCTCGCGCGGGAGTTTGCCGAAACGGTCGATCAACTCGGCGGCAAAGCCTTCGAGCTCGACCTTCTTGCTCAGGTTGCTCAGGCGACGGTAAAGGCCCAGACGCACGTCCAGATCGGGCACGTAGGCCTCTGGGATCAGCACTGCGACACCGAGGTTGATCTGGGGGGACCATTGGTCGTCCGTCTCTGACAGGCCCTCCATCTCGCCGGTGCGGATCTTGGCGATCGCCTCTTCGAGCATCTGTTGATACAACTCGTAGCCAACGTCGCGCATCTGGCCGGATTGTTCCTCGCCCAGCAGGTTGCCTGCGCCGCGAATGTCGAGATCCTGAGATGCCAGTGTGAACCCTGCACCCAAAGTGTCGAGGCTGCCCAGAACGCGCAGGCGCTTTTGCGCCACGGGAGTCAGTTTGGCGCGGGGTTGTGTCGTGAGGTAAGCATAAGCGCGGGTTTTGGAGCGGCCCACACGGCCCCTTATCTGATAAAGCTGCGCCAGACCGAACATGTCGGAGCGGTGCACGATCATCGTGTTGGCAGTGGGGATGTCCAAGCCGCTCTCCACAATCGTCGTCGCCAGCAGCACATCGTATTTGCCGTCGTAAAAGGCGTTCATGCGGTCGTCGAGCTCGCCCGCCGCCATCTGGCCATGCGCCACGACGTAGGACAGTTCCGGCATCTGGTCGCGCAGGAATTCCTCGATCCCGGGCAGGTCGGTGAGGCGCGGGACGACGTAGAACGATTGTCCGCCGCGGTAATGCTCGCGCAGCAGCGCCTCACGGATGGTGACGCTGTCGAATTCGCTGATGTAGGTGCGGATCGACAGGCGGTCGACGGGGGGCGTGCCGATGATGCTCAGATCGCGGACGCCGGACAGCGACAATTGCAGCGTGCGGGGGATCGGTGTCGCGGTGAGGGTCAGGACGTGAATATCGGTGCGCAGGCTTTTGAGGCGTTCCTTGTGCGACACGCCGAAATGCTGTTCCTCGTCGATGATCAGCAGGCCGAGGTTCTGGAACTGGACGCCTTTGGCCAGCAGCGCATGCGTGCCGACAACGATGTCCACGGTGCCGCGCGCGATGCCGTCGCGGGTCAGGGCCGCATCCTTGGTCGACACAAAGCGCGACAGCGGGCGGACTTGCAGGGGAAAGCCGCGAAACCGTTCGGCGAAACTTTTGTAGTGCTGGCGGGCAAGCAGCGTCGTCGGCGCGATGATCGCGACCTGGTAGCCTGAGAGCGCGGCGACGAAGGCGGCCCGCAGCGCCACCTCGGTCTTGCCGAAGCCCACGTCGCCGCAGATCAGGCGGTCCATCGGGTTGCCGCTGGTCAGGTCGTCCATCACGTCCTGAATGGCGTCGAGCTGATCGTCGGTTTCCGTATAGGGAAACCGTGCCGCGAAAGATTCGTAGGCCCCAGGCGGCGGGTCCATCACAGGCGCGCGGCGCAAGGCGCGCTCGGCCGCGACGCGGATCAGCTTTTCGGCCATATCGCGGATACGCTGTTTCAGCTTGGCTTTTTTGGATTGCCACGCGCCGCCGCCGAGCTTGTCGAGCAGACCTTCGTCATGGCCATATTTCGACAGCAATTCGATGTTCTCGACCGGCAGATAGAGCCGCGCGCTTTCTGCGTAATTCAGCACCAGACATTCATGCGCGGCCCCGGCGGCGGTAATCACCTCGAGGCCCTGAAAGCGGCCGATGCCGTGGTCGACATGGACCACCAGATCGCCGGGCGTGAGCGATTGCGTCTCTGTCAGGAAATTCTCGGCGCGGCGTTTCTTGCGGGGCGCTCGGATGAGGCGATCGCCGAGGACGTCCTGTTCGCTGATCACCGTCAGCGCGTCGGTCTGAAAGCCCTGCTCCAGCGCCCAGACGCTGAGGTAAAGCCCGCGTTTGCCAAGCCGCCCGGCATCATTGACATGGATCGTCTCGGACAGGCCTTCGTCCTCGAGCAGGCCTGTCAGGCGTTCGCGCGCGCCTTCGGAATAGCTCGCGACAACCACCGGGCCATTCTGAAACCGCTTCTCGACATGATCCTTCAAGGCCCCGAACAGGCTGACGTTTTCCTGCTGACGTTCGGGCGCGAAGCTGCGCCCGATCCGTCCGCCAGCGTCGATCACGCCCGGCCCCGACGCTTGCGGCAAGGGCGAGAATTGCAGAATGCGGTGGTCTGCGACAGCCTTTTCCCAGGCCGCGTCGTCGAGATAGAGCAGACCCGGCGGGCTGGGTTTGTAGACGCTGTCGCCGCGCCCCTTCTGGGTCAGCGCGTGGCGGCGGGTGTCGTATTGATCGTCGATGCTGTCCCAGCGGGCCAGACGTGTCGGCGTGGTCTGGTCGTCCAGCGTGATCGTGGCACCGGGCAGATAGTCGAAAAGCGTTTCCAGATGGTCATGGAAAAACGGCAGCCAATGCTCAATCCCCTGATGTTTGCGGCCTGCGCTGACGGCCTCATACAAAGGATCGTCGGTGCCCGCCGCGCCGAATTCGATGCGGTAATTCTGGCGGAACCGCGTGATCGCGGCCTCGTCGAGGATGACCTCGGACACCGGGGCCAGCTCCACCACCTCCAGCTTTTCCGTCGTGCGCTGCGTCGCGGGGTCGAACCGGCGCGCACCGTCCAGCACATCGCCGAACAAATCCAGCCTGACAGGCCCGCCATCGCCCGGTGGATAGATGTCGATGATGCCGCCGCGAATGGCGTAATCGCCGGGCTCCAGCACCGTGGGGGCCTGGGAAAATCCCATGCGGACGAGGAACTGGCGCAAGGCGGCCTCATCCACACGGTCGCCGACGCGGGCGGTGAAGGCCGCATCGCGCAGCAGGGCACGGGCGGGCACCCGCTGCGTGGCAGCGGAGATCGTCGTCAGCAGCACGAATCGGTCGGGCATGACATGCGCCAGACCCGCCAACGTCGCCATGCGCGTGGCGGAGATGTCTGCATTGGGCGACACGCGGTCATAGGGCAGACAATCCCAGCCGGGAAAGTCGATCACCGGCAAATCCGGCGCCCAGAATGCCAGCGCCGCGCGCATCTGCGCCAGCCGCTTGTCGTCGCGCGCGATATGCATGACGGGGGCCGAGGCGCGCGCGATTTCCCGCACGATCAGCTGCGCGTCAAAGCCTTCGGGCGCGCCGCCGACGTTTATTCGGTCCGCCACCATCAGCCTGCCGGAAAGCTGTGCGACAGGTTCTGGAACATCCCCCACAGGGCCGTCACGAAAATCGCCACGATACCAATGCCCTGCACGATGATCCGGTGACGGTTCATGCGGGAATGCAGCTTGGCCCCGCCTTCGTCGTCCTGACGGATCAGACGTGCGGTCGACAGGCTCAGCAGGCCGACCAGCGACATCGGAAAGGCCAGCATAAAGAGCGCCTGCGCGAATTCCAAGTCATAGACAAAGCCCAGAACCGCCAGCATCGTCAGCAGAAAACACACCAGCCCCAGCAGCAACAGCCCCGCCACGCCGGTGATGAACAGCAGCCGGTTGACGTTGATGCGCACCATATCCTCGAGGTCTTCCTGGCTTTGCCCGCCATGGCGGCGCGCGCGGGTGACTATGTCGAAGGGCACGCCGAGGATCCAATGGCTCGCGGTGGACCATGTCACGGCAAGTGCTATCCAATACCACAGATTGGAAAAGCTGCGCATGTCGATGACTTCGAAAACGGTGAAATGCCAGTCCAAACCGGATGCCTCTGATAGCGTCGCCGCTTCTCCTAGCGCAGGCGCGCGGCGATGCCTAGTCGGGGCGGGCGGAAAACTGACGCCGCGCGGCATGGCGAGCCCGTGTTTGGGGGCTGGACAGGGCGCGTGCGGGCTGCAACCAAGGGCCGGACCCCGACCGGAGAGACATCATGCGCCCGACCCAAGCCCCCTTCCCCGCCACCCGTTTGCGCCGCACGCGCCAATCGCCGCAGATGCGAGCGCTTGTGCGCGAGAACACTTTGTCCGCGGCGGATTTCATCTGGCCGGTTTTTGTGCGCGACGGGATCGGCATTGAGGAACCCGTGGCGTCGATGCCCGGCGTGTTGCGCCGGTCGGTGGACAAGGTGGTCGAGGCCGCAACCGAGGCCGCAGGGCTGGGCATACCCGTGATATGTCTGTTCCCCTACACCGATCAGGCGCTGAAAACCGCCGATTGCACCGAGGCCTGGAACCCCGAAAACCTGAGCAACCGCGCCACGCGGGCGATCCGCGACGCGGGCATCGACATCGCGATCATGACCGATGTGGCGCTCGACCCCTATAACATCGACGGGCATGACGGGTTCGTCGAGGACGGCGTGATCGTCAACGACCGCACCATCGAGGCGCTGGTCAAGCAAACCCTGTCACAGGCCGAGGCGGGCGCGGACATCATCGGGCCCTCGGACATGATGGACGGCCGCATCGGCGCGATGCGCGCGGCGCTCGAGGCGGGCGGGCATATGAGCGTCACCATCATGTCTTATGCGGCGAAATATGCCTCCGCCTTTTACGGGCCGTTCCGCGATGCGGTGGGCGCGTCGGGGGCGTTGAAAGGCGACAAGAAGACCTATCAGATGGACCCGGCCAATGGCCACGAGGCGATGCGGCTGATCGAGCGGGATCTGCGCGAAGGCGCGGATATGGTCATGGTCAAACCGGGGATGCCCTATCTGGATATCTGCCGCAGGGTCAAGGACGGTTTCGGCGCACCGACCTTTGCCTATCAGGTGTCGGGTGAATACGCGATGATTCAGGCGGCGGCGCAGAACGGCTGGATCGACGGCGAAAAGGCGATGATGGAATCGCTGATGTGTTTCAAGCGGGCGGGGTGTGACGGGATATTAACGTATTTCGCGCCTGCTGCGGCGCGGATCCTGCAGGGGTGATGGGGACGGCGGACGGGAATGCCCGCCGCCCCGATCACGTCTGAGCCATATTAAGACCCGCGAATTCGATTGCCTCGATTCCAAAGGGGTCTGCACTGCGCACCGTAAGCGTTGACACGGATGCGAAGGCATCTTCGGTCGCCGCAAAGGTAATCGCAATTTCGGTGTTGAATTCCCCGTCCGTTTCCTCCTGCTCGAACAGGATATTGGAGACCTGCCGGTCGATATTGTCTTCGTCCGGGTCGATTTCGATTCGCAGGGTTTCGTTTCGCGGATCGAAATCCTCGATTGCGATGATACTGCCCTGCAGGATATCGTCACGGACGTCGAAATCCTCCTGGCTCGACACCAGTTCCAGCGTCAGCGCGAAATCGTCATTTCCCGCACCGCCCAGCACCTGCGTGAAGTTCACCGGGTTATTGACGCCCGCATCGGCGATGATGCGAATATCATCGTCGCCGTTGCCGCCGTCGATGCGCGCGGTATCGGAATTCGAATCGAAATCGTTGTCCAGCGTGATCGTGTCGTTCCCTGCCCCGCCGTTCATGTCCACCGCAGTGATGCCGAACAGCGCGTCGTCACCCGCGCCCCCGTTCAGAACATTCTGGACCCCGGTGCTGGTCAGAGTGTCGTCGCCCTCTTCGCCGTTCAGCGTGATGCTGATAGCTTGCCCGACGATTGCGATGTCGTCGCCACCGCCCAGATCGATCTGGTCCGGCGGGGTCAGGGCGGCATCCTGACCAGCCGCCAGCGTGTCGTCACCCTCGGTGCCCTCGAGAATCTGCGCACCGTCGTAGAAAAGCTCGATTCCCTCCGTATCGACCGGCGGCTCCTCCTCCATCGGCGGCGTGTCATCGGAATCAGAATCGCTGTCTCCGTCATCCCCGAACATCACCCCAGCAAGCACCAGCCCGACGGCGGCGACCAACAATAGCTCGATCATGTGTATGTTCCTTCTAGGTCTTTGCGTCAGAATCTAGGACATCAGCCCTTTGATTTGATCGGTTTACGTGAAAAAAATCTGATGCATCAAGCCAACAAGTCAAACAGGCCATCACCGGTCTGAATCATGATTTCGCTCAGATCGGAACCATCTTGGATGGCCCATGCCACCAAGCCGTTCGGATTGTAGACAACAAAGGCTTTAGCAACGCTCGCACTGCCCCTGCCCGTTGTCACCGCAAAATTGAAGGTGAAATCACTTGCTAGGCCGCTGGCCGCGCCGTCCAGGACCAGAAGATCACCTTCGAGGGGGTCAAAATCATGAACCCATTCAGTGCCAAAATGCTGATTGTTGCCATAGTGATAAAAACGATCCTGACCTGACCCGCCAATCATTTCATCCCAACCGTATCCTCCATTGAGGAAATCATCGCCATCGCCGCCATCAATTGTATCCGCACCGTGCTTTCCAGCCAAAACGTCGTTGCCGCTGCCACCGAACAATCTGCCGGAACCGTATCCGCCAAGGATAGTGTCGTTTCCAGCCTGACCGCTCAAAAGGTCATCGCCCGTCCCGCCGCTTAGCACGTCGTTTCCCAGCCCACCTGACACCGTATCGTGCCCGCTGCCTCCCCAGACAGTGTCGTTCCCGTTGTTGGCATTGACACTGTCATCATTCAGGCCAGCGGCGATGACATCGCCACCGCCGGTGCCCGAGATCACGGCAGTTACATCAGTCGCGATATCGTCGTCATCGTTTATCGTAACGCCAACGCCTGTAGGGCTGAACCCGTCAGGCACATAGTTTTGCGGATCGGTATAGACAAAATCTGTCAGAGTGGAAAAGTCTGGGAGGTAAGACGGCGCCAGGAAATGATGTTCTTGCGTGTTGTTGTTTGCCCACCCATTTCCATCTGTATCGACACGTGCCCCTTCGAGAGCATAGAATATGTGCCCGCCTTGCGAGGTTTCGATCAACAACCATTGCTGTGGCGTGGCACCCGCATCGTTGTGTGTTCCGTTGAACTCAACCACTCGAACATTTGAGGGTAGTGCGTTCAGATCAAGTGCGACCCCTTCGATCAGAATTTGGTCGCGCTAATCAAAATCCTCCAGCCGGCCAATAATGACCTCGCCCGCATCAATGTTGCTCGTGAGCCGAAAATCAAAGGTATCGGTACCTCTGTTGTTTGCACCGTCGCCGTCACCGCGTGCATGGTGACCATGCAAAAACCCATTTATACTTGACGCAAAGTCAAGGTTGATGACGTCACCCCCCCCACTCGCATATACATGTATCTGCCCGGTGCCATTTTGGGCAGTTCCGGTCAGGATGTCATCGCCGTTTGTGCCGCTAAGGTTCCCCGATGTGACTGTTTTTTCAACCATTTTACTTTCCAAAAAAAAATAAAAAGTTTCAAGTAGTTGAACTCATTTCCGGGGATTGCAAGAGAATTATGACTCCGCGAGGACGCCCGAATTCCGCTCTCCGGGTATATTTCTTCTTTCCAAAGCGTCTTTGCCCCTCAGGAAACACTCTGTCCCTCAGGACGCAACACTGGCCCCGCCAATACCATTCAGGAAAACCCCAGAAGCGCGACGGTGCCGCCGTCCATCTCAGGCCCCCCTGATCGCACGCCAGAGCGCCAGCGCATGATGCGCGGCCAGCAGCGCCATCGCCACCCCCAGCAGTTGATAGAAAGGCGCATGTTCGACGCTGAGGTTTTCGGTGATGCAGATCTTTTCAATGCCGCAGGCCTGCCGAAAGAGCGCATAGCTCGCCAGCCCGCAGATGCCCGTCGACAACATGTTCATGGTGATATCCGCCACACGCCCAATGCGCGGACCCAGCCCCGTGATCGGATCGCCGCTGACATGCGCGCCGTTTCGCGCGCCCCAGACCACCGCACCTGCGGCCACTAAGACCAGCGTCAGCACCGACAGATCGCCGATGCCGAAGATCGGATTGTTGAGCCAGTAGCGACAGATCACCGCCACCATCGTCAGCACCATCAGGCCCGTCACGGCCAAAGCGCCCAGCACCGTCATCGCAGCGGCGCAGAGCGTCAGGATACGGTCGGCCTGCATCGCGTTCACTCGGCCCGCAACATCTCCGTGATGTCACCGAGGGTCTTGTCGCCTGCGGTTTGCGCGAGGATCGAGGGCATCACGGCGTCTATGGCGGCCTACACCTTTTTACGCTCGCCCGGGGCTCAGTCGAGCATTTCGACGCCTGGGTCGGCGGCGATTTGCAGACCTTTGGCGGCGACAGCATCATAGACTGCGGCGGCTCCGAGCGACAGGTCCGCACCGGACACGGCGTCGATGGCCGCGCGGCCTTCGTCTGACAGCCCGACATAGACGCCCTTGTTCATCAGCAACGCAAAGGCGGAGCCGGAACCGGGGGACCATGTGGTCACGTAATTGGCAGGTTCCTGCAGCTTGAACGACCCGATGGCCGAAGGGTCGATCATGATCGCGTCGATCACGCCGTTGCGCAGGTTCTGGTTGATCACGCTGACCGGCTGGGCCACGGTCGAGGCGCCCAACGCCTCAACGAAGGGCACGTCGGATTTGGAGGTGACGCGGGCCTTCATGCCTTCAAGATCGCCCAGTTTCGTGACCGCCTTGTCGCGGGTGATCAGAACGGGGGGTGCGTTGGATCACATCGCGACGACCTTGGCGTCGAATTCCGCGTCCAGCTTGCCCCGGATCCGTTGCAGGCGCGTGGTGCAATCCACGGCACTCTCGCAGGCCCCGGGCAGGCCATGAAATAGGCCAGGCTCGGTTTCTGTGCCGCCACAGGGGCGGCGGTGAGCAGCATCAGCGCAGTTGCGACCGCGCGTTAGGTGCAAAATATCCTGGTCATACGATGTCCTCCCAGACTGTGTCCGTGCATCGCTCTGACGGCGATCGCGACGGGGTTGACAAAACAATCATGCAGGAAAATCGGAAAAGACAGTGTTTTTTGGCCAGATGCCGGGCGGCGGACCCCGGCGGGCGGGCAGCGCAGCCGGCGCGCCCAGCCCCTCGTAGCCGTGGTTGCAGGACGATGTGCTTTTGTCCACCGCCCGCTTGGCGGCCTCGGCCAGATCGAAAAGCGCACGGGTCTGCGCCGGGGCCGCGTCGATCAGACCCTGCGGGATGCCGTGGCCGGTGACGTGGAAAAACCCGTGCTCCAGACAGGCGGCGCGGATGATCCGGCCGGTGGCATGACGCTCGGCGGGGTCCGACGAGGCCAGCCGGGCGACGTCGATCAGGGGCAATGTCGCGCTCATTTGGCGAAATTCGCACCCAGACGCATCTGGATATAGTCATGGCCGGTCATCGCCTCGTATTTGCGCTGCGGTCCTTGCAAGACTTTGGGCTCAAGTTTCAAGTGCAACAACCGGCGCCATCAGGGCATAGGATGTTGCGATGGACGGAAGATACAATCACCTCAACGGCGTGGAACACGGCGTGATTTTGGCGGAGCATCGGCGCGGGGCGAGCTTTGGGGCGATCGGCTTGGTGCCGGGGTGCCGCGGGTATTGCGCCTTGGTCTCGGACGGCAGCGCAAAGAAGTCCGCCGGTTGCGCGAACGCCGCATCCACCTGAGTCTGCGGGATGACGTGGTTTTTCAGCTGGACGAACCCGATGCCGATGGCCGGGTGGCGAGACTGCGGACAGCGTCGCGCGCAGTGGCGCAGATCGGACATCTCGCAGCCCGAAAGCGCGCCGCCGCGCACCACGAAACGCCCGGCGACAAGGCTGTGGCGCATACCGGGATTGCCGCAAAGTACGGGCGCGAGGCCGGGATCATGCATCAGCAAAGCGCGCATGCGCGCAGGCTGCGTGACAGCTCGATCAGCTCCGGCGGCGTCGCCATCAGTCCAGTGGTCATCGACACGACCAGCGGAAAGAACGCGATCATGAAGGTGGTCACCACGCGCGGCGAATCGTCGGTGCCCGGAACCACGATGACGATCGGGGCCACGGCCACCGATGATCCGTCCCGGGCGTTCCGACATGACCAGTATTCGGTCGGCCAGAAGCGCCGCCTCGGGGATCGAACGGGTGATGAAAAGAACCGTCTTGGGCGAGGCCTGCCAGAGCCGCAGCAAACCGTGCCCCATCGCATCGCGGGTCAGCACATCCAGCGCCGAAAACGGTTCGTCCATCAGCAGGATATCGGGGTCGAGACACAGCGCCCGCGCGATGCCGACGCGTTGCTGCATGCCGCCCGACAGCTTTTCTCGCAGACGCGTCTCGAACCCCTTGAGACCGATGGTCTCGATGATCTGATTTGCATGATCGCGGTCAGCCGTGCCGACGCGCCCACGCATGTGTCTGGCCGCAAACACCACGTTGTCCAGCACGCTGGCCCAGGGCAGCAAGGTGGGCTGCTGAAAGACGATGCCCACGTCGCCGCAGGGCCGGGTGAAGGGCTTACCGAACACCTCGACCGCGCTGGCCGTCATCAGCCCTGCGCCCAGCCGCAACAGCGTGGTTTTCTCGCAGCCCGACGGCCCGAGAACGGCGACGAATTCATGCCGCGCAATAGCCAGATCGACCCCCGCGAGGCCGGTCAGGGGGCCGGTATCGGTGGCAAAGGTCTGCCCGACACGGGCGAAACGGTTGGCGTCCGTTTCTTTCGTCACATCGCCAAAAGGAAACTGCGGTCGACGATTCTTTCGGGCTTGAGCGATGCCGGGTCGAGACCCCGCGACGCCGAGACCCTTGCCCACGTCGCCGCCAGCCGCACGGCCTCGAACCCGCCCGGACCGTCGGCCTCTTTCACCTCGTTGAGGACCAGCCTGGATGCGTCACCCCGGGATCCGGCGATATCTTCGGCGCTCAGCCCGGGCACGATGGCCGCGACCGCCTCGCCTGCCGCTGCGGGGTTTTCAGCGCGAACGTCAGCGATTTGGCAAAGGCCTCGATAAACCGTCTGGCCACATCGGGCCGCTCGGCCAGAAAGGTCTCGTTGGCGACCAGGGCTGCGGAATACAGATCAAACCCCGCATTGGACCAAGGCAGCACCACGATCTCCTGGCCCGCCTATGCCGCCCGGCCGGTGTAGCGCGACACATCCGTCAGCCACGCGATGATCGCATCCGCCTGACCCGTCATCAGCAAGGGCCCCAGCGCGCCCGGGTCGGATTTGGTCAGCGTGATGTCGGCCTCGGTCGTGGCGTTGTCGGCCAGCACCAGCGGCAGGACCACGTTGGACGAGGTGAAGGGCGATGTCGCGACGCTCTTGCCCTTGACGTCTGTGATGCGGGTGATGCCGCTGTCGGCGGTGGTGTAGACGGCGTGCGGGCCCTTGTTGAAGATCGACATGACCGCCTTGACCGGCACGCCCTAGAGCGCGCGTGCGGCCATCAGCGCACCGATGCCCGCCGAGCCTATACCCGCCGACCCGATTTCAAAGGTTCCGGTGGCGATCTTGGTGATCGCCTCGCTCGACCCGCGCCCCGGTTCCATATCGATCCCGAGGCCAGCATCGGCGCAGAACCCCTCGTGGATACAGACATGGATCAGCACCTTGTCGCCTGCGGCAACCAGCCGAGCTGACAGGTCACCTTGTCGGCGACCTGCGCCGTGGCGGCACCCGATATCAGCGCGGCGCCGACGGCATTCGTCTTGAAAACGACAGACATCATTGAGAAAATCCTTTGGTTTGAGGAAGGTCAGGGAAAGCAGCTGTGCGGGCCGTTTGCTGTCTGTCATCGCGTCACACAAAGCTCGCGCAGCCCGCTTTCAGGAACCGGTATCCGCAACCGTTCTGAGCAATGTCAGGGCATGGCCCCACCGCTTCTAATCGTCTACAAAGCGCGGGTGCTTCGGCTTCTCGACGGGGAGGACAGCGGCGAGGCTGCATCCAAAGGGTATATGCCGTAAATTCAGGCAGCCCCTGCGGGCACTTGCACAAAAACCGTCACGGTGCACAAACGCAATCGGGGCGGCATGCATCCCGTTTGGCCGCAGCGCATCCTGCGCTTCACATGACCCAAAGAGAACGCAGATACCGGATGACCGATACAGACACAGATCCGGCCTTGTTGCGCCGCACGATCGAATTGGCGCCGCAATCGCGCGCCCGCGGCGATCACCCGTTCGGCGCGCCGCCGCCTGGCCACTCGGCTTTCTTGCAAACCGGTTTTTTTGCGCGCTGGCTTTTTTCGGAGCACTGGCTCTTTGAAGCACTGGCTCTTTGAAGCACTGGCTTTTTGGCGCACTGGCTTTTCTTGAGCAAAGGGGCGTTATGCAAACCGACCCCCGGCTTCACTTTGCAACACAAACTCCCCCCGGAGGGCCGCTCAGCCCAAAGCCGCGCCGTTTGCACGTCGCGCGCCACGCACGATCTGGTCGCGGCGGTCTGCCCGAAATCTGCGCAGGGGGGCCGCGATACGCGCATGATCGCGGCGCGGATGCACGCGGTCGCGGTGGCCACGCCACCTGACAAGGCCCGTGTCCGGCGTCTGGCGACACAGGCACCGCATCAGCAGCGCCCGCGACCCGTAGCTTACAGGAACACCCGCTCGATCACCCAATAGGCTCCCACCAGCGCGATCAGAACGGACCCCGGCATCGCCACGCTGCGGCGGTAGGCCTCCGGTCCGTTGGTGACCGAGGCCACGGCGCAAAGCCCGGCCATGATCGCCCCGGCGATCAGGAGCGGCTGGAATGCCTCGCGGAAATCGGGCGTCGCTCCGGCCAGCGGGATCATCAGCGCAGGTGCGACCAGTACCGCAAACACCAGATACCCCGCAGCGACGGCCCTGTCGCCCTCGACCCGTCTGGCCTGTCGCAGCGCCATCCACGACACGCCGAACGCCGCCGCGATGACCGTCAGCTGACCCAGCTCCACGCCCACGTTGAAGCTGATCAGCGCCGGGATGAACTGATCCTGCGGCAGGCCGAACTCGCCCAGAACGGATGCAAAACCCAGCCCGTGCAGCAGGCCGAACCCAAAAATCACGAAGGGCCGCCAGCGGCTGAGCCCGTCGGAAAAAAGGTTCTCGACCGCGACATAGACGATCGACAGCGCAATGATGGGCTCCACGATGCTGCTGGGCACATTCACGATGCCAAGCGCGCCGAGCGCCAATGTCACCGTATGCGCCAGCGTAAAGGCCGAGATTTGCCAAAGCAGCGGCGCGGCCCGGGTGCTGAGCAGGAAAAGCCCCAGAACGAACAGGATATGGTCCAGACCAAGCGGCAGGATATGGTCGAACCCTACGGGCAGATAGGCCATAAACGCGCTCATCCCGTCCTGTGCCGCGCCGCCTGCAAGCGCGATGGGATCGCTGGTGGCACCGCCCTGCAAGACGCCGGTATATGGGTCTTCGACACCCTGCTGGCGCAGCGCCAGCGTGCCGTAGGCGGCGGGCCATGTCAGGGTGACGCTTTGCGCGCCGGGCGGCAGATCGGCGCGCAGCACCAGAATGGTATCGCGCGGCAATTCGGGATCGCCCACCGGGGGGATCTGAATGGATGTCACGTTCAGTGTCAGCGCGGTGCCGTCTGCGCGCAGCTCCAGCGGGGCCAGCCATGCCTCGATCCGCATGCGCATCTCGGCCTCAAGCGCTTCGGGCGGCAAAAGGCGCAGCGCATCCACGCGGTCGGCCTCGGCGGTGTCGTCGGTATTGGCCACACCGTCGAGGTTCACACCCGCCACCAGCGCCTCGGCATCGACGCGCAGCGACAGGCTTAGCGCATCGCCATCGACGCTCAGATCCGCCACCGCGGGCCGCACCTCATGGGCCATCGCCATGACCGGCATCAACAACATCAGCATCAGGGCCTGAAGCAAGGTGCGGGTCATGTGGCGTCCAATCATCGGTTCACGCTGAGAGACAATGACGCAAGGCACGCAAGATTCAAGCACCAAAAAGCACGGCTTCCGTTGCGCCGATGCGCGGCACAGGCCATTAAAGACCGCATGAGGCAACCAGCGGATATTCTGTGCATCGGGTCGGTGCTGTGGGACGTTATCGGGCGGTCGGCCAGCCACATGGCGGCGGGCAGCGACGTGCCGGGGCGGATCACGCAGATCCCCGGCGGGGTGGCGCTCAACATCGCGATGACCTGCGCGCGGCTGGGTCTGCGCCCTGCGCTGCTCAGCGCCGTGGGTCGGGATGTGCAAGGCGACGCGCTGGTGGCGGAATGTGCCAGCCTCGGAATCGAGACGCGGTATCTTTATCGCTCGGACGATCTGCCGACCGACCGCTACATGGCCATCGAGGGCGCGAACGGGCTGATCGCCGCCATCGCCGACGCCCATTCGCTGGAGTATGCGGGGGCCCGGATCCTGACGCCGTTGGAAGACGGGATTCTGGGCTCTGCGGATGCGCCTTATGCAGGCCAGGTGGCACTGGACGGCAACCTGACCACAGCACTTTTGACCCGGATCGCGGATGCTGCGGCCTTTGCCAGCGCCGATCTGCGGGTCGCCCCAGCGTCGCCGGGCAAGGCCGAGCGGCTCTTGCCGTTTCTCAAGACCGGGCGCGCCACGCTTTACGTCAACCTCGAAGAAGCGGGCCTCCTGTGCAACACCCGGTTCGAAGGGGCTGCCGCCGCCGCACGGGGCCTGCTGGAACGCGGGGCGGCGCGCGTGCTGGTCACGGATGGCGCGCGAACCGCCTGCGACGGCCGCGCGGACGGCTTGATCGAAGCCACCCCGCCACCCGTTCTGGTGACCCGCGTCACCGGTGCGGGCGACACCTTCATGGCCGCCCACATGGTCGCCGAACGTCACGGACCCGAACACCGCCGGGCCGACCGTGCGGACGCGCTGGCCCGGGCCCTGCAAACCGCCGCATCCTATGTCTCGGGAGATACCGCATTATGAGCCTCATTCAGTTTTCCGCAGCCGCCGCCGCCGCCCGCAGCCGGGGCACGCCGCTCGTCGCGCTGGAATCCACCATCATCACCCACGGCATGCCCTGGCCCCGCAACGTCGAGGTCGCGCGTCTGGTCGAGGCGGATGTGCGCGCCGCCGGAGCCGAACCCGCGACCATCGCCGTGCTGGACGGGCAATTGCACGTGGGTCTTGAGGATGCACAGCTCGCTACATTGGCGCAGGCGCGCGGTGTGGCCAAGCTGAGCCGCGCCGACATGGCCGCCTGTCTGGCCACGGGGGGCACAGGGGCCACGACGGTCGCGGCCACCATGATCGCCGCCCATGCCGCGGATATCGCGGTCTTTGCCACCGGCGGCATCGGCGGCGTCCACCGCGGCGCCGAGCAAAGTTTCGACATTTCCGCCGATCTGCGCGAATTGGCCGTGACCCCGGTGACGGTCATCTGTGCCGGGGCCAAGGCCATCCTGGATCTGCCCAAGACATTGGAAGTGCTGGAAACCTTCGGCGTGCCGGTGATCGCTTACGGGCAGGACGCGCTGCCCGCCTTCTGGTCGAGGACTTCGGCCCTGAAAGCGCCCTTGCGGATGGACGATCCCGCCACCATCGCCCGCAGTCACCGGATGCGCGCCGCGCTGGGTCTCACAGGCGGGCAATTGATCGCCAATCCGATCGCAGCCGCAGACGAGATCCCCCGCGACGTGATCGAGCCGATCATCGCGCGTGCGCTTCTGGATGCCGCCACGCATGCCATCACCGGCAAGGCACTGACGCCCTATCTGCTGCAACGCATCTACGAGTTGACCAAAGGCGCATCGCTCGAGGCCAATATCGCGCTGGTGCGCGGCAACGCGCGGCTGGCGGCGCAGGTGGCGGTGGCCCTGGAGACGGCCTGAGAGACGGCCTGAGAGACGGCCTGAGAGACGGCCAGCGCGACAGTCTGGGCCCGGTTCGGAACGCAAGGCGCCATCCCGCCTGACGCACGCCCGGCGCAGCGTGCGCTTTTCCAACCCTGCCCACGCAATTGCGCATCAATTTGGCATCCGCCTGCAAATCAGCCTTGCCGACCGCGCAGGGCCATTGTAGCGCCGCCCGAAACGCCTTACGTTGAACGCGTATAAAGGCGCGCCCGGATTCTGACATGACAACACCCTTTGAACCCCCCAAGCGCAAACCCGGCATGATCACGGGTCTGCGCGCCAGCTTTCTGACCGGCATCGTGGTGATCGCACCTGTGAGTCTGACGATCTGGCTGATCTGGACCATCGTCGGCTGGGTCGACGGCTTCGTGCTGCCGCTGGTGCCAAACCGCTTCAATCCAGAGGCCTATATCGGCATTAACCTGCGCGGCGTCGGCGTCTTCATCTTCCTGATCTTCACCATCGCCGTGGGCTGGGTTGCCAAAGGTCTCATCGGCCGCTCGCTGATCCGCTTCGCCGAAAGGATGGTGGAATCCGTGCCCGTGGTCCGCTCGATTTACGGCGGCGTCAAACAGATCGCCGAAACCGTCTTTGCCCAGTCGGACAGGTCGTTCGAGACCGCCTGCCTGATCGAATATCCGCGCAAGGGGGTCTGGGCCATCGGTTTCGTGTCGACGCAGGCGCGCGGCGAGGTCGCGCGCAGGGCGACGACCTCTGGCGATCTGCTCAGCATTTTCGTGCCGACCACGCCAAACCCGACATCGGGCTTTCTGCTGTTCGTCCCGCGTGAAGACGTGATCGAGCTGGACATGAGCGTCGAAGAGGCCGCCAAGCTGGTGATTTCGGCAGGCCTGGTCTATCCCAACCAGAAAGACCCCTCGCAGCCGATGATCACACCGCCTGCGCAGGCCGCGGAATAAGCCCTAACCCTCAGCGCCCAGATGCCGCGCGATGTCGCGCTCGCTGGCAGGCCGGGTGACGACCTGCTGGCAATCTGACACGAAAATCTGCTTGCCCTGCGCCGTGCGCACCAGTGTCGCGACCGGCATGTGCGGGTCGCATTCCAGCAAATTCGCCACGCTGTCCGATACGCGGGGCGCATCGCACGCCGCCGTGATCAAGACGAGTAGTCTCAGAATGCCTGCCCGCATGAGTTTCTCCGAACCCGGTTGGCCATAACCCTAGGAATCGGGCGGCTTGCGGTCAATCCATACCGGTTACGGCGCAGCCAAGGATGGCCATTGTGCAACGCCGGGGGCCTTGCACGCCCGTCAAAGCCCGGTTGCGTCAGCTAAACATATCCGCCAGATCGGCGCTCTGGCGGTTGTTCAGATCGTCCCAATGCCGCTCCAGAAACGCGCTCGCGCCGCGCCGCCCGGCGTCGCGCAATTGCGAAATCACCGAGGCCAGGGGCACCGTCTTGGTCGCCACCGACAGATCGTTCATCAGATCGTCGTCGGCGATCATATGCACCAGCACATCCTTCATCGCGCCTTCGGACATCGTGCCCTCCGCCAGCAACCGCTGCACAAAGCTCACCGCCCGCAATTCGCGCAAAAGCGACGAATTGAAACTGATCTCGTTGATGCGGTTCTGAATCTCCGCCGGGCTCACCGGCACCTTGTCGCGCACCAGCGGATTGATGTTGACCACCAGGATGTCGCGCGGCAAATCCGCCGCGTAAAGCGGAAACAAAGCCGGATTGCCGGTATAACCGCCATCCCAATAGGCCTCGACCTGACCGGTCCCGGGGTCCGTCACCTCGACCGCCTGAAAAAGCGTCGGAAGGCACGCCGACGCCATCACCGCCTCGGGCGAAATGTCGTCGCCCGAAAACACCCGCACCTTGCCCGACCGCACATTGGTCGCACAGATATGCAGCGCAGGTCCGGTCTTGGCGCAGACCCGGCCATAATCGAACCGCTCCACGATCGGCCCGAGCGGGTTGGAATAAAGCGGCCCCAAAGCATAGGGTGACACCGTCCGCGACCAGGCATCCGCCAACTGGAACGGCAGCGAATAGGTCAGCGATTGCGACACGAAGGCCGGGTCCGGCAGGCTGGCGTTCATCCAGGCCGGCATCCGCAGGTCCTGCACCTTCGCCACCTGATGCCAAAGCCAGTCGAGGTTCTCGCGCGCGCCGTCCCGCCCGCCCGAAATCATCCCCGCCTTGAGCGCGGCCCCGTTCAGCGCCCCCGCAGAGGTGCCCGAAATCGCCGCGATCTCCAGCCGCTCTTCCTCCAGCAACCGGTCGAGCACCCCCCAGGTAAACGCCCCATGCGCGCCGCCGCCCTGCAAGGCCAGATTGATCCGCTTCACTGTCACGCGCTTGTCCTTCGTCTTCATCTTGCCGAATAAACCTCGGGAGGTCTGGAGGGCTGGCCCTCCAGTCCCGAACCAGCCACCCATACACACACAGCTCAGATCAAAGCGCGGTCCAGCCGCCATCGACCGAAATCGTCGTGCCGGTGATCTGCGTCGCCGCATCCGAGCACAGGAACACCGCCACGCCGCCCATCTGCTCGACGGTGGCAAACTCCCTGGACGGTTGCCGGATGAGCATCACATTCGTGATCACATCCTCGCGCGACATGTCGTATTCCTTCATCGTGTCGGGGATCTGCGCCTCGACCAGCGGCGTCAGCACATAGCCCGGACAGATCGCATTGGCGGTGATCGGCTCCTGCGCGGTTTCCAGCGCCACGGTCTTGGTCAAGCCGACGATGCCGTGCTTGGCGGCGACATAAGCGGATTTATAGGGCGACGCGGTCAGTCCATGCGCCGAGGCGATGTTGATCACCCTGCCCCAGCCCGCCTTGCGCATCATCGGCAGTGCTACCGCCGTCGTGTGAAACGCCGAACTGAGATTGATCGCGATGATCGCGTCCCACTTGTCTGTCGGAAACTGATCTATCGGCGCCACATGCTGAATGCCTGCGTTGTTGATCAGGATGTCGCAGGTGCCCGCCTCGCGCACCAGCCCGCGTGCCACCTCGCCCTTGCTCAGGTCCGCCGAGATGTAGCGCGCGATCACACCTGTCTCGTCGGCCATCTTGCGGGCCAGCGCGTGGTCCTCGGCGCTGTCGGTGAAGGAATTGAGCACCACATCCGCGCCTGCGCGGGCCATCTCCCAGGCGATGCCCAGCCCGATGCCGGAATTCGATCCGGTGATGATGGCGGTCTTTCCGGCTAGCGGAGTCTGGGTCACGGGCATTGGATATCCTTTCAAACGCATGCTGCTTTGCAGCATTCATAGCCTGCCCTGCCCTGCGAACAACCCCCTGCCGCGCGGTCGCTGGCCGGCGGCGGGCGGTGCCGCGCCGAAAAAGCCGATGATTTCAGCCAATCGCCCGTTCGAATCGATTCGCGCGAAATCCATGCCTTCGATCTGCACGCGGCCCCGCGCGTCGACCATCCGCCAGGCAAAGCGGATGCGGTCGTGGTGCCCGTATGCGCCGCTGGTCGTCACCTCAACCCGCGCGCCCGGAAACTGCGCCTGCATGGCCCCGATATGCGCCACCGGCGCGTTGCCGCCGCGCGCCTCGCCGCCTGGGTTCTGACAGAGGTCATCGTCCGCCCGGGCCGTTTCCAGCAAGGGTCTGCGCCGGTGCACATCCGGCTCGATCCAGACCGCCCCGCAGGTTTTCTGCACCTCTTGCAAGCCGGGCATCGCGCTGCGCTGTCACAGGGTATCGACGGCACCCTGGCCCACCCTGCCCGCCGCATCACAGTTTTGCTCAGGCCAAAAAAAAACGCCCGCACAAGGCGGGCGTTAAGTTATTGAGGCAGGTTTCATACAGGCAAGAAACCTATCGAGCAGTAAGACCTGTATAAGCAATCTCACGCCGGGGGCCAAGCTAAAAGTTTGATAACGTGTAAAACCCTCGCTAGGGTCGCGTTCAATAAAACAAGGGCAGTAGAGGATTGTTGCCAAAATGACCCCAGTTAATTTCCCGTTCAAGCGGCTCGCAGCCGCCGTATTCGGACTGCTTGCCGCAGCGTCACTGACCAGTGCCGACCCGCAACATGGCATAGCTATGTATGGTGACCCCCAGTTGCCACCGGATTTTGTGGCTCTGCCCTACGCGAACCCCGATGCCCCCAAGGGCGGGCGCATCGTCACCGGCGAGACCGGCAGCTTTGACAGCCTCAATCCGCATATCCTCAAAGGGTCGGTTCCGTGGCAGCTGCGTTTCCTCGGATACGAGAGCCTGATGGGCCGCTCTTATGACGAGCCGTTCACGCTTTACGGTCTTCTGGCCGAATCGATCGACGTCTCGGACAGCCGCGACTCGGTGGAATTCACCCTGCGACCCGAGGCCCGATTCTCCGACGGCAGCCCGGTGACGGTCGAGGACGTGATGTGGTCTTATGAAACCCTCGGCACATTGGGCCACCCGCGCTACCACGGCGTCTGGGGCAAGATCGCCACGATGGAGCAAACCGGCGAGCGTGGGATCCGCTTTACATTCAACGAAGCGGACCGCGAACTGGCGCTTCTGATCGGCATGCGGCCCATTCTGAAAAAGGCGCAATGGGAGGGGGCCGACTTTGCCGCCTCCGGTATCGACATGGTCCCGATTGCCTCGTCGCCTTACGTGATCGACGATTTCGAGGCCGGGCGCTTTGTGTCGCTGAAACGCAATCCCGATTATTGGGGTCGCGACGTCCCCTTCATGCGCGGTCAGGCCAATCTCGATGAAATCCGGCTGGAATTCTACGGAGACGGCACCGCCATGTTCGAGGCGTTCAAGGCCGGACAGCTCAATTCCAGCCGCGAATTCAATGTCGAAAAATGGGAGCAGCAATACGATTTCCCCGCCATCGACAGTGGCGATGTGGTCAAATCCGTGATCCCGCATCAACGCCCCTCGGGCATGACAGGCTTTGTGATGAACACCCGCCGCGATGCGTTCAAGGACTGGCGCGTGCGCGACGCGATGCTGCATGCGTTCAATTTCGAGTTCATCAACGATACCATGACCGGCGGCGCACAGCCGCGCATCAGCTCGTATTTCTCAAACTCCGTGCTGAGCATGCAGGACGGTCCCGCAACGGGCCGGGTGGCCGAATTTCTCGAACCCTTTGCCGCAGACCTTCTGCCCGGCGCGCTCGACGGCTATGCCCTGCCCCAAGGTGACGGCACCGCGCGCAACCGCAGCAATATCGCCGCCGCCATCGCATTGATGGAGCAGGCAGGCTACACGATCGACGAAGGTGTGATGACGACCCCCGGCGGCGCGGCCTTTACCTTTGACATCCTTCTGCAACAGGACAGCGCCGAAAACCGCGCCATGATCGACCTTTATGTCGAGGCGCTGGCGCGGATGGGCATCACGCCCTCGGTCACCGAGATCGATTCCGCGCAATACAAGGAACGCGAGACAAATTACGATTTCGACATGACCTATTACCGGCGCGGGCTGAGCCTGAGCCCCGGCAATGAACAGCGTCTCTATTGGGGGGCCGAGGGCGTCACCAAACCCGGCACGCGCAACCTGATGGGCATGGACAGCCCCGCCGCAGAGGCGATGATCGACCGGCTGCTCAATTCCGAGAGCCGCGACGATTTCCTCGCCGCCGCCCGTGCGCTCGACCGGGTGCTGACGTCGGGCCGCTATGTGATCCCGATCTATCAGTGGAACATCAGCCGCATAGCCCATGCCAGGGAGTTGAAATTCTCCAATGAATTGCCGATCTACGGAGACTGGATCGGCTGGCAGCCGGATGTCTGGTGGTGGGAGGAAGAATGATGCGGGTCTTGATGATGATCGCTGCTTTGGCCGCCCTGAGCGGCTGCGCCACGGTCGCGGGAATGGGCGAGGACATCTCGAGCGTCGCGCGCAATGTCCAGAGCCGTCTATGAGGTGGTGCATGCTGGTGGCGATGCTGGGCCTGACGGCCTGCACGCCGGTCGTTCTGGGCACGAAGGCCGCGACCAAGGTGGTGACGGCCCCGGTAAAGGTGCTGTTCTGAGTTGTTGGTACTGAGTTTACGCAGTGATGAGTTTGTGTTGTGTAAAAGCGACCATAAAAGGGGAGTGTCATGAACTCGGTGTATCTGGCCCGGCCCATGCGGGTTTCAGATACGGTCGCGCATTGAAGCGCTCCTCGAACATGATAGCGAATTGATTGCGGGCGGCACACCATTCTCGGACATTCCTGCCACCCTTCTCGAAGCTGCGGATTGCGAGGTAGATCAGCTTGGTCGCGGCCTCCTCGGTCGGGAATGAGCCGGGTGTCTTGATCGATTTGCGGATCACCCTGTTCAAACTCTCGATGGCGTCCATCGTGTAGATAATCTTTCAGATCGCTGGATCGAAGGCAAAGAAGGGGATCATCTCCTGCCACGCCCGGCGCCAGGCCGGGGCCCCTCTCGTGCATGTAAACATGCACTGTCCCGTTGCCCGGCAGTCGCTGCGTGGCACGCGATGAGAGGGAGGCAGTGGATTGAGGCATATTTGCCGGCCCCTTTTTCCTCGAATGCGTCCAGTTCGGTGGCGGCCTGATCGGCTGTGGCAGCTCCATAAATTTTGCGCGGGTCGGTGGCCACGGACTTGCGGTCCTTCCAGGCACAGAAGTTCAGGGAATGGCGCACCAAGTGGACGGTGCAGGGTGAAGGGCGCCGTGGAATTGGTCCTATGGACCAATTCAGCCCTGAACGGGCGGAGCCCCGGCTGGACAGTGGCCTCCGGGAAGGCGGCAGTAATTGCCTCGGGAAAGCCCTTGAGGCCGTCTATTACCTGGCAGTGGTTTGCTTGCAAACCATGAGAGGGCACGACAGCAATCAGGATGTCCTGAACACCCCGGTTCTTCAACTCGTTCATCACCGACAGCCAGAATTTTGCACCCTCGTGGTCGGCGATCCGTGCGTCGGGAAAACAGTTCACTGGATTGTTTTCCAGCCCTCCTTACCCCAGAACCTCGCGCAGGCCATCCCTGTTGACGCCGAGAGCCACGTAAACGGCCTTGTTCTTGACCATGCGGCTGTCGGAATCGCGGATTTTGACCCGAAGCGCGTCGAAAATAACGATGGGATACATCCGGTCCAGCGCCCGGCTCTGCCATTCACGGACTTCGTCCAGAACGGCGTCGGTGACCCGGCTGATCCACTGCCCCCTCTCACACATGCTGCGCATGTGCTGCCGGGCAACGGATGCGCCGTCAGCTCGGCGCCAAGCATCCGCTCCATCAGCCTTGTCTTAAGTTCTTTCATCAGCCCGGCATCGCCAAGCAGATCCTAAGGCCGCTCGCAGCCCTTCAGAAGTTCGTCCAGCATTTCCTTGGAAATCGTCATCGTCCTTGCTCCTCTCAGGAAGCATGGACCAAAGCGCAGTTACACAGAAGATCGGACACTCTC
>Ga0307981_1000453_pt1 | contig 40452 bp, 43 predicted proteins | sample OrgLakmetagen987_FD_201849 | JGI IMG/M metagenome (GOLD analysis project Ga0307981, IMG submission 201849) | Saline water microbial communities from Organic Lake, Antarctica - #987 | ecosystem: Environmental > Aquatic > Non-marine Saline and Alkaline > Saline | place: Antarctica: Organic Lake... | reverse complement strand
ATACCTTTGAGTCTGTTCTTATAGCTCTCACTATCATTGCTAAAGACTCTATCGATTAGGTTTATATGAAAGTATTTAAAATCAATGTATAGGTAATGTTCTTTGACGAGCTTTAAGTCTTCATAGAATTTTGTAGCCTTGACCTTGAGGTCTTTAGTATATTTTGCCTTTTTATTTTTATCAAACTTAGTTCTTGTTTCAATTTCGTATAACCTTTTTAAGTAACTTTCATCCCAATGAGAAAACGGTTCAGTTTTATAAGTCTTCTTGTCTAATGATTCGATTTCTTTTAATAGGTCTCGAACTTTCCTTTCACTTATTCCAAGCTCTTTTGAAATATCGATTTGTGTCATTCCTTTCTCTCTTAGAAATGATGCGAATCGTGCTTCTTTATATTTTTGATATTCTTTATTCATAAGGTAAAACCGGCAGAACGAGCGGAAAAAAAGAAATAATAATTTTTAATTATTTGCTATAAACTCCGTTCGTTTATCAATTCTCATGAGAACGCACCATGGCGTTCACTATTTCGATATTATATGAATACTTATCGACCAAAGGACTAAAGGTCTGAGTTACTTGATTAAAATTCTATTTTTAGAAAAAATTGCCTAGAGAAAAGGGCCGAAGCCCTACGGTCGTTTTAAATCTTACAGTCTACACCAATTGTACATTGAACCCACTTTTCATAAGAGCTTGCTCCTGCATCACTATGACCCGCAGGGAAAACATGAGCAGGGTCAAAGTTATTTGTAGCAGTAAGGTCTAACTCTAATGCACCATCTTTAAATCTAAAGCTTGCAGAGTCACTATAAGCACCTACGGTTGCACAATTTAAAGAACCATTAGCACCGTTCTGAGCTGTATTATCAGCATGAGGAGCAAGTCCTACGTTACCAGTTGAAGTAAAGATATATCCTTCATAACAAAGCTCATTAGCATCAACTAGGCCATCGTTATTACCACCATCAACTACCGCATCTTTCCACTGACTAACAACTTTATAGTTAGTGTTAAATGAGAAGTCACCTGTAGCACCACCCGCAGTAAAGTCTAATGCACCATTCTTATATGAAGCATCTGAGATAGTTCTCTTAATAGAGATGCCATCCATTGATTTTAAAAGTCTTGTACGAATTTTGTAGTCAACATCAGTTACTATGGAGGCTAAAAATACGAAAGACGCTTTTTTGTCAGCAGTAAAAGAAGCACCTGGAAGGCTCAATAATACAATATTTCACTCGGATCAGGGGATTCAATATTGTTCAAAAGAAGTCCGAGATAAAATAAAATTTTTAGATATGACTCAATCGATGTCAAGGAAAGGTAACTGCTATGATAATGCTTTTGTGGAAAGTTTTTTCCATAGTTTAAAGACAGAGCTTGGGCATAAGACTTTTGAAGATTTTGAAGAAGCAAAAAAAGAAATATTTGAATATATAAACTGGTATAATAAAGATAGACTACATTCTTCTCTTGGATATTTGAGTCCAGTGGATTATGTTAAACAAGACAATCGTCAAGCTGCTTAGATAAGTGTCCGTTAAACGTGGGTAAGATCACTTTGATAATGTACCTCTCGAGGCTAACTAATTTTCCTTCCATAATAAACGTTATCCCCCTTACTAAATATTTCACTCCTTTGAGTGCAGACGAGTAGTATTATGTAGCTTCTAGACTGTTTTTGTCGGAATCTTTTGATCGTTGAGCTTTGGAGGTCGCTCATGACATAGGGTTCAAAAAATACTAATATCTTTAGAGTCTTAGCTTAAAGACGTGATAAAATAAAAACGAAAATTACAGGGATTGTTATGAAAATAGCTCCATTGCCAGAAAAAGAGAAAGAGAGATTAGATAACTTAAAAAGTTATCAAATTCTGGATACACTTCCGGAAGGTGATTTTGATGACTTTACTAAAATTTCAGCAAGTATCTTCGGAACACCTATCGCTCTAATCTCTTTGGTAGATGAATCAAGGCAATGGTTCAAATCAAGCTTTGGTCTAGGGGCTACAGAGACACCCCGAGAAATTGCCTTTTGCTCCCATGCTATTTTACAAGATGATGTATTCGTAGTCGCCGACTCATTTAAGGACGAACGTTTTCATGATAACCCTCTGGCCGTAGGAGCCCCCCATGTGCGTTTTTATGCAGGTGCTCCTTTAACAACGCCCTCTGGTCACAAGTTAGGAACCTTATGCGTTATTGATAGTGAGCCAAGGGAATTTAGTGAGGAGCAAAAAGAAATTTTAAAAGCGCTTGGAAGACAAGTGATAAACCAAATGGAACTAAGACTTTCTCTCAAGAAGGCTGAAAGTGCTGCAACGACAAAAGCTTCGTTCTTGGCCACAATGAGCCATGAAATTCGTACACCACTTAATGGCATATTGGGCTGCGCTGACATTCTTTTAGACAGTGTAAAGGATGAGGAAGATAGAAAACTTGTTAAGACGATTACAGGTTGCGGAGATACTTTACTCAATCTTATTAATGGTATTTTAGACTTCTCAAAACTTGAGTCTGGGAAAGTGGAAGTTGAGTATGACGTCTTTAATCTGAGAGACAATATAGATCAGGTTGTTCATCTCTTTAAGTCACAAGCCTATTCCCAGATGGTATCAAAAGCCATACCCATTAACCTAAGTGTTGATAAAGGTGTGCCTTATTGGGTGAAGGGCGATGTAACAAAAATTCGGCAGATTCTTAGTAATCTAATTAGTAATGCCCTCAAATTCACTGAAGTTGGCAGTGTCGACATCGTTATCCAGTCTAAACAACACACAAATGGTCGAGAATGCAATCTTCAATTTTCAGTAACAGATAGCGGCATAGGAATCAGTAAAGAGGCCCAGGATAAATTATTTGTTTCTTTTTCTCAGGTTGATGCTTCAACGGTCAGAAGGTTTGGAGGAACAGGTCTCGGCTTAGCTATATCAAAGTCTCTTACTGAATTGATGGGAGGAAAGATATGGGTCGAAAGTGAGGAGGGAAAAGGTTCAACTTTTTTCTTCGCCTTGAATATTGAAAAAGCAGAGAGTAGGGAAGCAGCAAGTAAGAAAGGTCTTATTGTTGACTCAAACATGGCAATTGAGCATCCCCTCAAAATCCTTATGGCCGAAGATAATCAAATTAATCAACTTGTTGCAAAGAAGACTCTTGAGAGAAAGCTTGGTTATAGCATCGATATTGTTAAAAATGGGCGAGAGGCATTAGAGAAACTTAGTTCTCACAAGTATGATGTTGTCCTTATGGATTGCTTAATGCCTGAGATGGACGGATATGAGGCAACAAGGAAAATAAAAGAAAACCCAGGTAAATACAATAATCCTCGAGTTGTCGCCCTTACTGCTAGCGCTCTCAAGGAGGATCGTGATAAGTGCCTTGAGGTTGGTATGGATGACTTCCTAAGTAAGCCTCTCAATATCAAAGAAATAATACGAGTCTTAAAAGAGTGTAAACAAATGGGCTAGTTGGGTCCTGTTGATTAGTAAAAAGCAGGCTCAGATATCTAGCGGCCAGTCGATGATTTATCCTGAGTTCAATGTTTTCAGTTGTATTGAACTTGTCCCAAAATTGACTCTAAAGGCAATATTGTAACGACTTATATCATCTGTTTTTTGGCGTGCAGCTGATACGACTTGAGTATTTCTCGTAACACCATAGATTTTCAATCACTAGGAACATTCGTAATTTCAGATGCTTAGGCGGGTGAGAGGGCAGTCGATTAGTTTTTAATCGTTAGTAAAACTGTCCAATTCGGTCTTAATAGTCTTTCCTAAAAGCCCTTGATACATTGCTGTCTAAACAAGCAATACGAGGGACCATTATGAACCTATCTCAAGACTCTATGCTTCCAAAACTGAGAGAAGCCCTAGAGCAAGTAAAAGCCAGTAATCCTGATCAATTCTATGCATGGAAGATTGTTATCCAGCACGAGAACTCATTACAAACTCTTATGGTTGGTAAGGAGTCCAGTCCATTTGAGAAGTATCAAAACCGGGATGTTCTCGATCATGCCTATAAAATTGAAGTTTTCTCTCGTCACAGCGATCCGCAGGTCATGGGAAATGCTTCTTTTACTATTGATCCCTTAAGCGATCTTAGTTCTCAGATTGAGAGTACCTTTTCAAACTCACTTATGGTGAGCAATAAATCATGGGATCTACCGACAAAAGTTAATGGCGAGTACGAGGCGGTCTTAACGACTGATCCGATCATTGCCGATAACTTAACAAGTGCTCACGAAAGACTGCATTTGGAAATTAACGATAAAGTTAAAAGCCTTGATAAAGTTAAAGTGAATAGCGGTGAGCTTTTTACAAACCTGAAGACATCATACTTTGAGATGTCTACGGGTCTTGCCGGACAAAAAGAAAGTTCGGACATCTACTTTGAAATCGCTCTCGAGAAGCTTCCTCTTCCCAATACGCAAGAGGTTCTAAAGTATAAGAATGCCATAAGCATTGAAGACGCTAACCTATCGCAGTTCATTGATGAGCTGGTCCAAGAAACTCTAAGTATCAGTGACACTGAGCTCCCTCATACATCAGACAACGCCACGATTATGATTGATGGTGAGTCTATTGCTGATCTTATGGAAGAGCTTGTGAATCAATTGAGCGCCAATAGAGAGTACGATAAAACTCCTTTCATGACAGAAGGTGATTCTGTTCTCAAAGGCGAAAAAGCGGCTTCTTCTGATGCGCTCAGCTTAACTCTCGATCCTTCTGTTCCTGTCATGGCCATGACGACCCCCTTTACTGCAGAAGGGATGAAGCCTATTAAGGCTCAAGTGATCAGTAAGGATCAGGTGAAGACTCAGCTGATCAACAATCGCATTGGGCAATACTTAGGAAAAAAGCCAAACTATATCGATGGCAATATTATTGTTGAAATGGGACATTCTTCGAAACAAGACCTTTTGGAATCTCTCGGATCAAAAGAGTGTCTTGAAGTCTTAACCTTCTCCTCGCTTCTTATTAATTCCAATACTCTGACATGGAGTAGTGAGATTAAACTCGCAAGACTTTGGAGAGATGGAAAAGTTGCCGCCATGATAAAGGGAGGCGTCGTTTCGGGAGATATCAAAGAGAATTTAACGAACTTCAGATTTAGTAATGAAATAACTAAGAGAAATTCTACTGGTGGAGGCTTTAGCCCGGCCAGTGGCTACATCGGACCAAATCATATGTTGATTCAATCTGGCGTAAAGATAGCGGGAGAATAAAATGAGACCAATATTTCCAAAACACCTACAAGCGACCAGAGAATTAATGCCCGAGCTACTCGAGACTCTCGAAAAAGGGAGAGAGCAGGATTGGTATGCCTTTGTTTGGTTAGAAGAATCAAAGACGATGCATTATGTCTCTGCCATTACGGAGGCTGCCTCTGAGAGTATCGATCGCGGCCTGGTCATGAGAATATTCGTTGATGGGCAGAACTTTGAAAAATCTACTAATATTTTAGATCCGAAGACCCTGAAGGGGCTTGCCCAAGAATTTAGAGCTGAGCTGGATAAGTTATATCCCTCTGGTAGCACCAAAAGCTATCGTCCAGCGGGTTGGGAAGAAGAGAAGAAAATAGGCTTGAGTAAGGAGTTAACTTCTCAACTGACAGGCACCCTTTCAAGTCAAAGTGAAGTTCACTTTGCTCCAAATTGCGAGATAGACCCACTCGACTCTAGCATTGAGAAATTGAAGGAGATCGCGATAAAGACGAGGGCCGATTTAGTGAGCTTGACGAAAAAAAATGTCGAAGAAAATACTGACTTTGAGGAACTCGCCGATATTCGGGCCATGGTCAGACAAAGCATCGTGACAAATGTTTTTGTTGATAGAGAAAAGAATATGTCGCAAGTGGTCCCAACCACGATGAATTACTCTATGGGAATGACTAAAGCAGGGCAGAGTGCTCGCGCTATTGCCGGTGGATTAGGAGGTCTCGAACTTACAACGCTTTCTGAAGAAAACAAGAGAGAAGTCACCTTTCGCTCGCTTCAGTTAGCAAAGGCGAAAAAGCTTGCTCCGGGAAGGTACAAGGTCATCTCTGGTCCCGATGTAACGGGAGTCATTGCCCACGAAGCTTTTGGGCATACCCAAGAGGGCGACACTTGGATGAAGGGTAGAAGTATCGCAAGTGATCTTCATCATTCAAAAACAAAGGTCGGTAACGAGCAGGCCAGTATCATGAACCACCCCGATATGTTCTCCATGGACGATATGGATCATGGGACTAATGGTTCTTACTTTTTTGATCATGAAGGTCAGTTGGCAAGACCGCAAACTATTCTGGATAGAGGTATGCTTTCCACTCCAATGACCGACTTGACCTCGGCTACCAAACTCAATGTCCCTAGGACGGCTAATGGAAAAAGAGAGAGCTGGCGTCGTCCTTTGATGACCAGACAAACGAATACTTACTTCACAGCTGGAGATAAAACGGTTGATGAGTTGATTGGTATGGTCGATGAAGGCTACCTTGCAAGGTGGGCCAGTGGTGGTATGGAAGACCCAAAGGGCGGGTCTCTCACGGCAGGAACGTCTTACCTGGAAGAAATTAAAAATGGAAAACTCACCGGAGAGATCTACTTGGGCCCTAGTGGTGGGCACGTAGAGTTGTCAGATCCTGTGTTTACTTTGCTTGATCGGATCATTGCAAAGTCAAAGTCGGCCCACGATGAAAATGTACCTGATAATAAGCTGGGTGGTTGTGGTAAGTACCACAAAGAAGGTGTTCCTGCTGGCTGTGGTGGGCCTTTTATTTTATGGGAGAGCATTACCTGCGGTTAAAAATAAAGGGAGCGACAGTAAAGCTGGCGCTCCTCATAATATTTAGTTAAATGTCGCGAGGATCGAAAGTGATCGCCTCGATTTTCTCCAGCCATTGTCTAGTATCAAGAATATCATCCCTTCTATTGAAACAGGTTTTCTTAGGGACCATAGTCAGACTTCCCTGTTCTTCTCCTGAGAAAACTTCAAGATAGAGAGCTGGTGAGTTAAAGGGAGCTCTTCCTACTAGAACAGTGCTAGCAAAGACATCTCCCGCTTCAACCCATTCACCACTTTTTCTCTCGAGAGACTTTCTATCAAGTCCCCCGTATCTTGTTTGATGGCCATCTGGGCTGATAATCGTTACAGAAATACTATGGCGCTGCCAAGGTCCAATATTGCGAATGGTTCCACTGTGAATGGCCCTGATCTCTTGAGGTTCTGGTGATTCAAAAACGGCGTGAGGTCTCAGGACCCCTTTTCTGTGTCGAGCTGTTTTATCAATATAGTCATCGCCAAACTTCATGTCTGGCTTTCGCCTAGACTTTATAGGGTAGTAGAGATTATCGCCAACGGGAATGATATTCTCCGCAGGAGTTATTTCTTGAGTTCCATTGTCACAAGTAAAAACGGACTTCTCTAATGAAGAGACCTTTCGATCTGCGCTGCTTTTATGGGTCACAGCACAGCCTGCGAGGGCCAGGATACTTATGCTTACCAAGATATGTTTTTTCATCAATTCTTCTCCTTAGCTAAATCATTTCATACTCTTATCGGTAATTTCTATTAAATAATGAGTAGAGGTCGGGAAAATTAGTTGAGCGCAATAGTTGTGAGTCTGAAGTGGCGATACTTCCTAATTTTGAGGGTTTAATGGGGCTTCGGGATGGAGCTAGAAGCCTGATATTGTTGACCATTGTGAGGAGGCGTTTTAGTATGGTTGTCCTCTCTAAGACAAACCTCAGTTTTGAATCAATGAGAAATCGGTAAGTAGGAGTAGCTATGTGGTACGCAATAGATTTTGGTACATCAAATTCACTACTGTCATTTGTAAAAGAAGGGGCTGCGCCTCAACTATTGGATCTTGAAAAGGGAAGCCAAATCTTGCGCTCTTTGATTTTTTCGCCTGAGAGTGATCACTACTTTTTTGGAGCAGAGGCGATAACCCGCTATCAAGAGATGGGAGGAGAAGGTCGATTTTTTCGTTCTTTAAAGAAGTTCTTGCCCGAGCCTGGCTTTAAGGGGACTGAAGTCTTTGGTAGACGAATGAAAATTGAGGAACTCATTGCTACTTTTTTACGTGAAATGAAAAAACGCGCCGATGAACAAAGTGGATTTGACGTAACAAACGTTGTCCTAGGAAGACCAGCTCTTTATTCACTTGATCCGAAAAAGGATAAGCTGGCCGAAGAAAGGATGCGGCGAGCGGCCGAATTGGCCGGTTTTAAACGAGTTGAGTTTTGTCCTGAACCAATTGCTGCTGGTCTAAACACTGACCCTGGAAATGGCGAAAAGCTTATTTTAGTGTGTGACTTCGGCGGTGGTACCTCCGACTTTACACTTTTAAAAACAGGACAAGGGGAGTTTCATCAAGAAAATGTTCGCGGACTCTCAGGAGTCTTCGTCGCAGGTGATGCTATTGACGGACGTATTATGCGCGATTTTATTTCTTCTCACTTTGGAAAAGATGTCAAGTACCGCATGCCTATGGGAGATACTCTTTTAAGCTTTCCACGAAAATTTCTGAGTAAACTTTGTAACCCTGCTCACATTGTCTTTTTAAAAGAGCGTGAGACATGGGAATTCCTAAAAGAGTTAGAGCAATGGATGGTAGAAGGAGAAGACCAGAGATACTTTAATCAACTGTTTTGCTTAGTAGAAGAGGATTTGGGCTACCCTGTTTATGCAAGTATCGAAAAAAGTAAAATTGAATTGGGACTTTTAGGCTTTGAGGAAGAGTGTATTTTTAAATTCAACCATCCTGGAATTGATATCGAGATGCCTATCGCTCGGGCCGCTTTTGAACAAGCTGTTCAAGGAGAACTCGATGAAATATTTGAAGCTCTTGAGCAAGTTTTTAAGCAATCAGGCCTCACTCCGAAAGATGTCGATCAAGTTCGTATTACCGGAGGTACTGGTCAAATGCCACTGGTTCAAAATAGGCTAGAAGCAACCTTTGGCCAAGATAAGATAGAGATGAGCGAAGTATTCCAGTCAGTAGTTCAGGGGCTTGGCAAGTATGCTGCGGGACTAAGCTCTTAGGATTCGATTTTATCGTCACAAGAAAGGCGACTTTTTTCAAGAAATAAAGTGGGTAGAACTTTTAAGTCAAAGAACATTCCAATGAGGATGACAATAGAGAGGCAGATACCAAACTCTCTTATTGGTAAAAAATCATTCAAAGCAAAAGAAATAAAACAAAAAGAAAGGACAAGACTTCCGTTGATAATAGGTGTGACAACGGTTTTAAAGTAGTAGGCGTATTTGGTATTGGGGTCCTTCAGGGCATGGATGATATGGAAAGAGCTATCGACAATAAGCCCCAGCGAAATACAGTAAGTCATGACAGTCGCAATATTAAAGGAGAGTTTAAATAAATAAAGAAAGAGAAAAGATAGGAGCACAGGGATAATATTAACAAACATAAAGATGAAAAAGAGTTTGATGCTTTTAAAGGTGAGGAAAGCTAGGAGTGAAATAACAAAGAGGCTCAAGGCAAAGCTATAAAAGAGCGTCGAGATCATCTCTCTTTGTGCCATCATTAATTGAAAGTACAGCCCATTAAGGGTGTATTCATAGTCTTTTGCGAGAACTTTCTTTATTTGATTTAAGATAGCGTCGTACTCTTCAATATCTACTGGAGGAGAAAATATCGTCATTCGATACTTTCTCTCGATAGGGAGACCCTCTTTTATTTCCGTAGGTATTTTTGACCTAAGGGTTGAATAGGCCAGCATATGCTCAGGTATCTCTTCGGCCCCCGCATAGCTCAGGTTTACTTTCTTAACCAATGTGTTTAAGGACATTACTTTAATATCTTTATTAATCGCGACAAGGCCTGACTTAAGTCTTTTTTCGGCCTGATCAAGCTTCTTTAAAAGAGCAATGGAGAAGTCCTGATCTAGCGGTGAATCTATAATAAGCTCTACTATGGGTGTCCCTAGAACTGAGCGTGAAACATTATTCATGCTCTCTCTCAAGAGGCTCTTTTTTGGGAAGTATTTGGTTGCATCTGTGATAACGGGGATTTCTTGATAGAGAGTGAAGCCTGTAATGAGGGCAACTACTGTCATTAAAGTAATAGAGCGAAAAGACATTGAGTTTTGAAAGAAACTATAGAGAAATGATTTAGAATTCTGCTTTTCTTGGTTTTGCTTAAAATGAAGAGGTGAGACCCTGTCTATATGGTAGAGCCAAAGAAGGGTTAACAGCGAGGAGCATACGATGAGGGATGCAGAAAGAAGGCCAAAGGTGCTGATGGCCTGAAGGGCCGAGAAATAGAGAGAGAGAAAGCCAATAAAGGTGGTCGTAATCATCAAGAAGATAGGCTGCTTCTTATGATCGAGCGCTAGTTTTACGCTCCCTAGCTCCTTTGCCGTATAAAATATATGCAGAACTGTGGATACATTGATGACAAACATCATCAGGGGAACTATCGCCGTAATTAGATTTGAATTGACGAAAAAGAATTTAATTGTGCTGAGAGACAAAGCGGCTGAGAGAACACACGGAAAGAAAAGAATCAAGGCTCGCTTAAGATTTCGCAGCATAAAGACAAAGCATAAGAAAATTCCAGTGAAGAGTGCTGGGAAAACCACTTCCTTTATCTTTTTAGAATATTTATCTAAAAGAATATTTGTGAAAGGAACTCCCGACAGATGAAGACCCTTTCCAACTGTACCCCAGTAAGCTGAGGACTCAATTTGCTCAAGTAGCCCTTTAAGTGCGCCATGCTCACGCCCTATTAAAATAAGAGATCGAGATTTTGGGTCTTCAAGTTTAAATAGCGAATCAAAGCTTTTAGGGAAGTCTTTAGAGCTAAACACTTGACACCTATCTTTACAAATACCGCGCAGCAAAGTCGTTTGTGTCTCAAAAGCGGCCATGTCGGTTGTTTCTTTCTTTAAAACGACAATTTCCTTCTCCTCAAATTCCTGCTTGAAAAGAGAGTAATTTGCAATGCCCGCTGATGTAAGAAAGACTGTCTCTGTATTCTTTTGCTTAAGGTCGTTGGCATAGAGAAGCCCTCCTATCCCTATAAAAGCTAGTGTAAGAATAATAACTATTGATCGAGCCTTGTTTTTCATAGCGCTAATATTCTCATAAATTTGTTTTAGACGTAAGCTAAAAAGGGTTTCAAGTGGATGCCACTTGGTGATTTTTAGAGATGTCTGCTCTAGAATAAGAAGAGAAAGAGTAGACTAAAAAAGAGAGGGATGAAGACAATGCTGCCTAGGGAGAACAAAGGAAAACGAATCGCTATTGTTGGAGGAGGACCTATAGGTCTTTTCCTTGCGATTAAGATTTCTTTGCGCGGGTACCAGGTGAACTTATACGAAAGGTCCTCGTGGCCGATTGATAAAGTTTGTGGTCAGGGACTTATGCCCAGAGGTGTGAAAGAGCTATTAACCGTCGGTGTAAGCTTTGAGAAGTTTAAAGATTACTACCCCTTTAAACGAATAGAGTATTTCGATGAAGGTCGATATATAAAGGGAGAACTTCCCTTTAATGGTATGGGAATTTATCGCAAAGTACTCTCATCAAAACTTTTTGACAGGGCACAGAGTATAGAGAGAATAAAGTTACATGAGAAAGTATTAGTTCAAGGTATTGGACACTCCGGTAAGCTAGATAAACCTTTTTTAGAACTCAGTGGTGATTTAAACGAAACAAAAGAGTTTGATTATATTTTCTGTTGTGATGGATTAAATTCTTCCACCAGAAAAAAGATGGGACTTGATAAGACGAATCTTTCAAAAAAGCGAATGGGCGCCCGGATTCATTATGAGGTCCGACCGTGGAGCACGGGAGTTCAAGTTTATTGGAATGATGGGATAGAGGCTTATGTCACTCCTGTTAATGAAGGCCAAGTGGAAATCGCTTTTTTATGGTTTGAAGAAAAGGTAGAAAAAGGCCCTCGCCTTAAAGAGAGATTGTTTGAGAAGTTCCCTGTTTTAATGGATAAGATCTCTGAGGCCAATTCACTCAATGACTTTAAGGGCTACGGTCCTTTTAGTAGATCCTCTAAGAAGATTAACGAAAAAGGTATTTTTTTTGTTGGTGACGCTTACTGCTTTGGTGACGGTATAACAGGAGAAGGGCTTAGTTTAGGATTGCAATCTGCTAGTCTTATCAGTCGTTGTTTTGAGAATTTCACGGCGAAGGATAAACTTAAGATAAAAGTGCTTTATATGGGTTACTTATTTTGGATATATGTCGCTCTTAGTTTTAGTCGGCTAGTCACCTTTAGGAGATTTATTTTTTCTGTTTTGAAAAACTTCCCAAAATTATTTAATAGAATATTACAAATGAGCTCGAACTCTTAAGTAGAGTACTTGGAATTAGACGATGAGACTTCTTCACACAGCTGTTCACCCAAGCCTCGCGAGAGTTGACTCTCTATCAATTCTTAAGCGAGATGCTACGAGGGCCATTGCCCTGCGGGGAAACAGGATTTTATTGGTCTATACTGAGAGGTATGAAGACTATAGTTTGCCAGGGGGTGGGCTTGAGCAAGGGGAGGATCTTGTCGCTGGCATGAAGAGAGAACTGCAAGAAGAGGCCGGCGCTCTCAATATTTTAAATGTTAAAGAATTTGGGCGCTATGAAGAGTACAGGCCATGGTATAAGCCAGACTTTGATATTCAACACATTACTTCCTACTGCTACACCTGCACGGTTGATCTTGAACTTGGTGAGACAAGCCTAGAGCATTACGAGGTGAGTAACGGCATGAAGCCTCTTTGGGTAAATATCGACGCTGCTATCGCTCACAATGAGAAGACGATCGCATTAGGTGATAAAAAAGGGATGTCTATTGAACGGGAGACCTTTTTACTGCAATTGATTAGAGAGGAGCTTTGCGCTCTTGAATAAGGTTAGAGCAGCGTGGAGTTCAATAATAGTGAAATATTATAATAGGCAACTTCTCGACGATATTAACTTTCAAAGCAAAGTATTGGTCAAAACAAACCTATTTAATGTACCTTGATTAAAAGTTAACAGGAGATTAAATGATGATACAAATTTACGGATCACCCCGCACAAGTGCTGGTAGATGTTTTTGGTGCCTAGAAGAGGTTGGTGCCTCCTACGATAAAGTCGATGTGGATATGAGAGCGGGCAAGCATAAAGAGGCTGAATACCTGGCCATTAATCCCAACGGAAAAATTCCTGCCATGGTGGATGGTGATTATTCTTTATGGGAGTCAATGGCGATTAATTCATACTTGGCTTCAGAATATAAGCCTGAGTTACTTGGAAAGAGCGCTAAAGAAAAGGGCCTAGTTAGTCAGTGGACAACTTGGGCGATCGCAGAGCTTCAGCCCCCAGTTATTGATATTTTCATTCAATTGGTTTTTGTACCAGAAGATAAGAGAGATCACGGTATTATTGAAAGATCACAGAAGAAGTTGCCAGAGATGATGGCCATTTTAGATAAAGAGCTAAAAGGCAAAGAGATGTTGGTAGGGGAAGAGTTTTCTCTCGCTGATTTGAATACTGCATCAGTGGTGATGATTAGCGAAGCCATTCGCTTTGATCTGAGTCCTTACGGCGAAATTAAGCGTTGGATGGAAACGATTGCCAAGAGACCGGCTTTTGAAAAGTACATGAGTATGCGTAGCTAATACATTTTAATAAAAGGGCCCTTGAGGCCTTTTTTTTTCTTTAAACTCTCAGGTCACAGTTGCCATCATCGCACTTTCTCTTGGGTAGGTTAGGGCGAATATAGTGAGCAAAAACCTTATAACCAATATTGAGGGCAGGTCTCAACTTACGGCTCTCTAGGATAAAGCTGGCCTTGTTATAATAAGGTATTCTTTTCCATATCTCTGCAAAGGTGTCGACGCCAACAAAGACATTACCTGACTCATCTTTTGCATGCATATTGATATTGATCTCCTTAACATCAAGGCCGAACTCCTCAGCGTCGAAGAGGTCACTAGCGATATCAACAGGACGAAGGAGTCCTTTCTTGTCGAGCTTCAGATAGTGCTTAACCTCTCTGAAACAGAGGATACAATTGCCATCGTAAAAGAGTGTTAACTTTTCCATAACTTATATTACATCAGCTTGGCCAAGTCAGGCTTTGACTTAAGCTCAACAGGAGTTAAGTCAAAGCATTCTTTAGTCTAGTTGGTAAACTGAACTGAGTTGAGGTCAAAACCATCTTTAGAGGGGCCTGTGGGGGTTATATCTTTAATAATGAGGCGACTCATCTTACAACCTGAATAGCTCAATCCATCCTCATTCTCGTCAAAGGTGATTGAAAATGATTCGTTTGTTTGGACAGAACCTACAGTATTGACGCGATTGAGAACTTCCTCATCACAGTCTTCAAGTTTTACTCTCACTTTAGCAAGCTCAGGGTAGCCCTCTGGAGTAGCATTGCCCCATGACACTTCTCTCATACTAAGAGTCTTACCATAGATATCAAAGAGTGCCGGATAGCCGCCAAGCCTACAAGCTAAAGAAATTCTTCCTTTGAGGCCAAGCGCAAGAAAATTAATTTTACCATTAATCGGAGGCTCAACCACAAAGGCGTTGGCCACCTTCTTTCTGTCGTCAGATACGCCAGAGCCTTCTTTATAATTAATAGATGTGTCTTCTACAGAGTCAAACTGACAAAGCTCTTCGGTGTTGACTTCATTTTTTACGCATTTTTTAAAGCCTTTTGAATGAGTTTGAAAGAGCGCAGCACAGGTATCATAGTTGGGCGCTTTCCCCAGCTCGGTGATCTCCACATCATCTATCAGCACGCCATAGCTATCAGGCAGACCATTGTCTGTTAAGACTAGTTTGGAAAACTTTTGAGTCGAGGTCATTTCAAGGGCCACTGTCGTAAAGTTATCATAGACAGGATCAAATTTTTCAAGCTCAGATCCAAAGCGCACAACGAGGTCCTTATAAGACTTTGCTACTTGTCCGCTGTAGGTTCTCATTTTATAGGTTACGTTAAGCTTGTACTTGTAGCCAATCTTGGTAGGGATAAATGAGCGAAGACTAATTGTTGCTGGATCCTTCCCAGAAATACCACAGTGACTAAGGTCCGAGTCTAGCTCGGCAACATGATTTTCAGAGTCAGAGTTTGTATAGACATTCTCTTTTCCAACTTCAACTTTAGGTTCGCAAATAGAGTTTGTGTATTCGTGAGTCATTTGGCTTCGCTGTAGGTTTAAGCGATCGGCCATTAGGTTTCTTGCTCTCTTTGTCCAAAATATATTGAACTTGATCTGATTATCAGAAACGTAATCGCTTCGTTCAGAATCACTCGTGATCCCAAAGTCGCTTAGGAACCAGCTTTTTTGAGAGCTAAAACCCTCAAAGTCTTGAGCAAAGTCGGCGCTCTCAACAATGACCTCTACTTGATCATCATCGTTATCGTTATCATTATCGATAGGATCAGGCTCAACCTCAACAACTTGGGTCGCTCCTGCCGCAGCTCCCACCACTTGTTCCTCATCACAAGATGAGAAGAGTAGGAGTGAGCCGATTAAAAGGGCATAGAAACTAAAGTTGGTCGTTTTTAAAAATGCTTGGTGTCCTGAACGTGTCATTCTTGCTCCTGATGAGTCTGTTGTCACATTCCTATAGAGCAAACGCTGTACCAGTTTTTTCGATGTGAAATTAGCTGTTTAGCGGGGGGAGTAGGGTCAGTTTTGCTGACTTTTTGGACACATGGAGGCGAAGTGACGCTTCGCTTTTTTACAGGTAGTTCTTTAGCCACTGCTCGTAGCTCTGGATATTGGTGAAGCCGGCAATACCTTTACAGAGCTTCTCACCTCCTACTGCATAGGAGGTGATTCCTATAAGTAGAGGCTCTTGATTTTCTTCATAGTAGACAAGAGGGCCACCGCTATCGCCCATGCAATTACCTGTTTTTGGGACAACTCCCGTGGTCAATAGAACATTGGAGTTATTGATTTGAATAAAGTTAATGATTTCATCGTTCATATTGAAGTCATTGATCAGCATATCGCGAAAAGTTGAATCGAGAAGATCAGTCTTAGTAACCCCGAGAGCTTTGACATCAACCTCTTGTAATACCTTTGAATGAATGGGAAACCTACTAGGAGACTTCTTGGTTCCCCAGCCCGATGACATCATCCTACCTGGAAGATCTCTGAAGTCCGTTTCTAGCAATAAGCCATTTGTATTTTCTCGGATAACATTAATCGGCTTTAGACTTTCTGTGAACTGAACATCTCTTTTGAGCACTATAATGGCGATGTCATCTGATGCTAAATTATCGGGATCAAAGCCCGGGTGGATGATGACTTCTTTGACTCTGGGGAGCTTTTTTAATGCTCTCATTTCGCCAGACTTACTTGCCGCCTTTATCCGTAGGTCTCGAGCTCCGAAAGTGTCCACGCAATGAGCGGCAGTGAGGATGAGCCTTTTAGAGACAAGGCTAGCTCCACAGAGGTGTCCGCTATATTTGGTATGAAGGGCAACTTGCCAAGGGTGTTTAAGGCTGTTTGTGTCTCTTCCACCAATGACTTTTTCGAAGGCCATTGAAGGAGTGCTTAAAAGAAGGAGTGCCAAAACGGCTGTGCTTAATCTATCCATGATTACCTCGACTCATTTAATTTAAATAAATTAAATGTCCTTGGAGGCGAATTGTAAAATATCACTTTCTTACTTTTGATTGAGGGAATTTAAACCAAAGAACAAGGGTATTATTAAAGAAGCCGCTTAAGTGCCTGAAAGAGAGTATCCAAGGCTACTGTCATCGGACCGACTTACTTGATGTTTTCCATTCTCAAGTCTATTTCAACAGTTTTATCTGCCTTTAGGTTCTTGAAGGTTGCCTGAAGGTCGTCAATCTTTTTTCCGGTGATTCGAATCTTTTCATCTAAGTACTGTGAAGTGACTTTAAGACCAGAGCTTTTAATCAGCTTATTGATGATCTTGGCTTTTTCTTTATCTATCCCGGAGTTTAAGATAACCGTTTGCTTAAACTTTTGATTTCCAGATGGCATGATATCTTTAGCGTCTACACACTTTAGACCAAGACCTCTTTTTCCCATGTTTTCATAGAGAATACCCAAGGCGGCTTTAACTTGGTATTCACTATCGCCTTTTATTTCAAGTTGATCTGTGCCATTAAAATCAAGAGTGCAATCTGAACCCTTAAAATCATAGCGACCATTAATCTGCTTTTGAGTCATTTGAACAGTATTTTTCATTTCCCCTAAATCCAGAGAGGAAACAAGATCGAAAGAAGGCATTAAAGGCTCCATGTTTAAAGAGTAATTCAAATCAACATTGTAGTAAGCTCGACAAAGGTCCGTCCAGAGTTGATGGCTATTTAGTGTCAATCACCTTTATCTTGAAGTCTTCATACTCCACGACTTGATTGACTCTTATTTTGCAGCGCTTCCTGAGCTCCTGAGCCCCATCTACCTTAACAAGGCCTTCGCTAATTTCTAGTTTGGCGTGGCCTCCTGTTTGACAAGCACCTGAAACCTTTAAAAGATTACAGAGCTCAATAAAATCTTGGCCACTTAAGTCGAATTCATGATTCATATTTTTTCCCAAAAGGTAAGCGCTCAAAAATGAGCAGTCTATTGTTTGCTGGCATTTCGTGATCTTTAAGTAATTTAAAGCCGGCCTTAAGCATGGAATTAAGAACATCTTCAAAGTCTCTTAAGCCTGAGCCTGAGCCGCGTCTCTTGAGGCTATTGTCGAACTCTTCGTTTCCAGGCGAGGTGTATCGGCCGCCGTAATTGAAGGGGCCGTAAAAGAAAACTAAAGAGCCTTCCCTCAATCGTTTGCCAACAAGCTTAAAGAGAGACTTACATTCTTTCCAAGACATAATATGGAGAGTATTTGCGGTGAAGACGTGGGTGAAGGGTCTCTCCGGAAAGTCGTTCTTTCCTATTTTTAAAAGCTCTGGACCGTGGAGGTTTTTGAGCTGGGCTGACTTCAGCCATTCGGTAATCATGGAATGGTTTTCTTCAACGTCTGAAGTTATCCAGTGGAGGTCCTTCAAAGCGCCAGCAAAGTGAATGGCATGTTCTCCTGTGCCACTGCCAATCTCTAGCACCCGGTCATCTTTACCTAAATATAAAGATAGGACTGCCAAGATGGGGTCCCTGTTCCTTGCTACCGATGGCGAAAATACTTTTTTCACAGATCTTCCGTAAGTTTAAATCTTGCCGTTTTAGTTTTTTCTTGAAAGTTAGACCATGTCATTTTTATAAGGGAAAAGCCAGTCGCCTGGGAGAAGCGCCTGAGGGGCACAAGCAAGCACCACGCTCTAGCCAGGCTCGAGAGCTGGCTAAGGCTTAGTGCTTTTGATTTAATTATCGATCAAAGGAGAATTTGAATCCACCTTGATACTGAGCATTCGTAATCGAGAGTTCCGAAGACTTATGGCCATCTCTTTTGTAAAGGTCACCGTAGTAGAGAATCTTGTTACTGCCTCGAAGGTAAGACCCTTTTAGAATCATGGTTGATTTAAAAGACATAAAACTTGTTTTAAATGCCGCTATGAAGCTTGTTTTTCCATTTTTGACGACAGTTTTAAACTGAGTTGTTCGCCATTCAAAATTGGCTCCACTGAGAACAACTTCACCTTGCCCTCTGGAGGGGACTTCTAAAGTAACGCGCCTTTCTGTTAACTCACCGCTTGGAAGCTTGTAAAAGATTTTACCGTCTACAGGTGTCGCGCTAACAGAAACGCCAAAAAATAAAACTGAGCAAAGTAGTGCTGCTTTTAATTGCCTCATGAAAACTCCTTTTGTTGGTTACCCTAAGAAAGTACCAAATACTTTGGGCTATGGAATAGGGAAGGCTCAGTGGACACTATTGTCCATATATTGTCTATTCGAATGACTTTCTTGTTGCGCTGCTCTTACTTGTTTTGACGAGGTTCAACAGACTGAGGGAAGCTATCTCAACAAGTTCGGTTTTATGGCGTAAACTTTGTCTTGTCATAAGAAAGGGATGGTTATGGAGACTTATTTTGGTCCATTGTTTGGGGGAGTGCTGATTGGTCTATCAAGCACTATCTTATTATTTGGATTGGGTAGAATTGCTGGGATTAGTGGAATCGTTTCCTCTTGTCTTGAGCGGCCTAGCAGGGAGAATGTGTGGCGTTACTCTTTTATTATTGGTCTCCTTTTAGGCGGTATGGCGCTTCAGTTTCTTTTACCTGAAGTCTTTGATTACTCGCTTCAAGATAAGACCTTAAAGTTGATTTTTGCCGGTCTGCTTGTTGGTTTTGGGACGAGGCTTGGCAGCGGTTGTACATCTGGCCATGGTGTTTGTGGTCTTCCTCGGCTCTCTAGACGCTCAGTTGCGGCAACTGCTACATTTATGTTTTTTGGGGTCCTAACGGTCTTTATAGAAGGAGTTTTGAAGTGATAGCAACTCTTGTAGGTCTGCTTTCCGGTTTTATCTTCGCGCTCGGCCTCTCTATTTCAGGTATGACGAATCCTAGCATTGTAAGAGGTTTTTTAGACGTATTTGGTGATTGGAATTTTTCTCTAGCTTTTGTGATGTTCGGGGCAGTGGCCTTCAACTTTATCGCTTTGAAGTTTCTAAAGCCTAAAGAGCCACTATTTGCCAAAGAATACTTTATACCAAAGTCTTCAATTATTGATAGGAAGCTACTTCTTGGTTCGGCCCTTTTTGGAGTGGGTTGGGGGCTTGTCGGAATATGCCCAGGCCCCGGCGTTGTCAACTTAGCAACACTGAGTTTCCCTGTTCTTATTTTCATGGCTTCAATGCTAATGGGAATGGGGATTTACAAAGTTATTTTTAAATAAACGTATACTCGCGCCCAGTCAGGCTAGAGCAAAAAAGGTTTTTCTATGAGAGCAATGATTTTTGGAGCGACAGGTTTAGTGGGCTCCTTCATTTATGAACAGCTCCTGAAAGACGACTCCTTCAGTGAAGTTATAAGTGTTTCAAGGAGGGCTCTTGCTGCTCATCCTAAGGTGACTCACTATAAGGCACAACACGATGAGCTTGAGCCACTCAAGGAACTCTTTGATGTAGATGTCATTTTCTTCGCCGTAGGGACAACGATCAAGAAGGCAGGAAGTAAAAAAGCCTTTAGAGAGATTGATTTCCACTATCCTTTAAAAGTCGCTAAGCTCTTCAAAGAGGCCAACAGCAAAGGCTGCTTTATTACAATCACGGCAATGGGATCTGATCCTCAATCTGCGCTATTTTATAATAAAACTAAAGGGGAATTAGAGGAGGCTTTGAGCAAGCTCAACCTCTGGAATCTTATCATTGTTCGCCCTTCATTGATCTTGGGTAGTCGAGAGGAGTTTAGGGGAGCAGAGTTTATAGGCCAAATGTTTGCCAAATTATTTGATCCAATTCTCGGGCGAGTTTGTCCAAACTACGCGGGAGTCGATGCAAAAAAAATAGCATCTAAAATAATTGCAGCTTCTAAAGAACGAGAGGCCGGAGCGCGAATCATTCAATCTTGCGAAATAAAAGCGATAGCAATTTAGAAGAGGGATATCTATGGACTGGAGAGTTTTTTCTACTACTTTTTTAACAATTTTTCTGGCAGAAATTGGTGATAAAACACAATTTGCCGCTTTTGCAGCTGCAGCACAATCAAAGTCTACGACCTCTGTTTTAATCGCGACGGTTGCCGCCCTGGCCATTGCAGGAGCTATTGGAGTCTTGGCAGGAGCAGCTCTTGGACGCTTTATCGATCCGAGTAAGATGAAGTATATCTCTGGGGTTGCCTTTATTTTGATGGGGAGTTGGATTTTAGTTAAGTAGTTTTGATGAGCCCCACACGATAAAAACCGAAAGAAAAGCACTGAAGCCCAAAGCTCCTCCTATTCCAAAACTTTGAGGAGCGGCGAGCAGGAAGAAAAAGCTAAAGAAAACTCCAGCTCCAAGGATCTGCCTTTCAGTTATGACTTTGTGAGAGCACATACCGACAAAGGTAGCGCCAAAGATAAGTGAGCACAGAAGCTCACGATCAATAGGAAAAAGGTTGTTCAATCCATAGACCCCAGCAAAAAGGATGAGCGAGACAAGGGAAGAGACTCTGGTTGGAGTCATATCAGAAGAGCGAATAATCGAGAAGGTAAGCCACGCGACAATGGTGCAAAGAGGGGGCGCTAAAAAGATCAAAGAAACTCCTTTATCAAGATAAAAGAGAAAGAAGCAAAGAAGCCTATCGTTCCCAACTTGCCGCCAAAACCCCTAAAAAAGCGGCTTAAGATAATGAAGAAAAACCCGGTCAAAAGACAAAGCACAAAAAGGTCGCTTAAAGAGAGAAAGTAGGAAAGTCGAGTCATTAGAGCGAAACTTCCAGCATAGAGAGCTGCTGTTAGTTTTTTGTTATCATAGTGCTCAGACCTAGGAATAAAGCTACCCATAAGGCCTACGATGGCAGAGCTCCAGTAAGCAGGGATCTCAAAGTATTTTTGGATAAAGAAACTAGAGGCACAGCCAATACTACAAGCAAGAATTAGTGTTAGGTGGTGATAAGCTTGGGTCGTTATGTCTCGCTTCATGTGGTCATTTTCTCAGGGGCGCTGTTGATACCAAGGGCGAAACATAAGTCTATCACTCATCTCGCAGCGGAGCGTTGTATCGCTCCTATAATTGTTACAGATTCCATTTAATATAGTAAGTTATAGTTTCTGACCGATAACTAAGATCTTTAACCAAAAGGTAGAAATGAAGGCAATAACTATACTTGTAACACTTCTGATGCTTACTTCTTGTGGCATGCAAAGTATTCCTACTTCTCTCAATGAAGTTGAGGCCAAATGGGCCGAAGTTCAAAATCAGTATAAAAGGCGCTCTGATTTAATTCCAAACTTAGTCTCAACCGTTAAAGGGTATGCCAGTCACGAAAAGGAAACTCTGCAAGCCGTGGTCGAGGCCAGAGCAAAAGCAACTTCAGTCAATGTCAACGCAGGCAACCTCAATCAAGATACGATGAAGAAGTTTTCTCAAGCGCAAGGTGGGCTCTCTTCTGCTCTAGGTCGCTTGATGGTTGTGGTTGAAAAGTATCCCGATCTAAAGGCCAACGCGAACTTTCGAGATCTTCAAGTTCAATTAGAAGGAACTGAAAATAGGATTACAGTTGCTCGTAATCGCTATATTGAATCCATTAAGCAGTTTAACAATCTTATAACGGTCCCACCGACGTCTTGGTATAATTCAATGTTTCTTAAGCACGATAAGAAACCACAATTTCAGGTCGAGAATATTAAGGAGATGGAGAACGCTCCTAAGGTTCAATTTTAATGAGATATTTTCTCTTACTAACCTTATTCTTTTCTTCTGGCCTTTCTCTCAAAGTGAACTCGAAAGAGGTTCCTGCTCTTTTTCCTGTGGTGGATCAAGCAAGAGTACTATCAGGCCAAGATCGAGCTCAATTAACTGAAGCCCTCATTGCCATCAAGAAGCAGACGGGAAATGAAATTGCAGTTCTCACGGTCAAATCTCTCGAGGGAGATTCTATTGAAGGCTACTCTATTAAAGTCACAGATAAGTGGAAGCTTGGCTCAAAAGAAAAAGATAACGGAGTCTTATTCCTCATTGCTGTGGACGATCGGAAAATGCGGATTGAAGTTGGTCAAGGTCTTGAAGGAGATCTTCCCGATGCACGTGCCGGTCAAATTATACGGGCCATCCAACCCTACTTTAAGAGAGGGGAGTATAAAACGGGTATTGTTTTAGGTATTTCTGAGATAGCTCGCAATATTGGCGTTGAACTAAAAGGCGCCCCGCGAGCGAGGAATCAACGCTCTGGTAGAGGAAGTTCAGGCCTACTCTTTATGGTTATTCTTATTCTCTCCTTTATTTTTAGAGGAAGAGGTGGCGGGGGCTTGGTTTCCGGACTTCTTCTCGGCTCAATGATGGGAGGCTCTCGATCCTCAGGCGGTGGCGGCTTCTCTGGTGGAGGAGGCTTCGGTGGTGGAGGCGGCTTCTCCGGCGGCGGCGCAAGTGGGAGTTGGTAATGAGGATAACGACTAAAGAGAAATCTCAAATTGAAGATGCTATCAAGAGAGCAGAGTCTGAAACCTCGGGGGAGATTCTCCCTGTGATCTTAAAGCACTCAGACTTCTATCCGGCCGCCCATTTTAGGATGGCCATCGTTGTAGGCTTTTTAGCTTCGCTAATCTTTTATAATGCCTACGACTTTGACGACCCTCTCAGTCTGTTATGGGTGCAGCTTCCAGGGATGATTTTAGGCTATCTTTTAGCTTTTCTCTCCTTTTTTAAAAGACTCTTTACAATGAAAGCGGAGATGACTGAAGAGGTTCACCAAAGGGCCATCGAGGTCTATTTTGAAAATAAAGTTTCAATGACCAGAGATCGCACAGGTATCATGATCTTTGTTTCAGAACTGGAGCGCAAAGTTGAAGTTTTGGCCGATTGTGGAATAAATAGTCAGGTAGAAAAAAACTACTGGGATACACTTGTTGCTGAATTGACAGCAAGCATAGGGAAGGGAGAAAAGGTTGAGGGGATGGTTTTGGCCATAGAGTCTTGCGGAAAGAGCTTACAAGAGAATTTTCCTATAAAGGACGATGATACCAATGAAGTTTCCAATCATCTCATTACAGAATAGTAATTTTTTTAGTAGTAGTTATTAACAACACAGAAAAAGGATCAAGAAATGGGTAAGGGCAATAAAGACGATAAAGATAAGACGAAAAATAAAGATAAGAAAAAGTTAACGATCAAAGAAAAGAAAAAAATAAAAGAAGAAAAAAAGAATAAGAAATAGATTCCTCTACAGACTCTCATTGAATAATCAGCTAGAGAGTCTGTCTTGTTCATAACAAAGCTTCTCACTCTGCTTCATTGCCAAAGCCTTTTCGTCTGCTATTAAATCAACAACTTAACAATAAAAAATTCAATAATACTTAATGTATGACCGATTAGCCTTTAAGACAAAATTTAGGCTTATGAGGACTCAGAAAGTGAGCAATGTGAAATCTCCAGATTCAATTTCTAATCGCACTCTAGAGCGTTTTAGAAATGTATTAAAAGATCTCAGTGAAGAGGAGTTTAGTGATGCTCTAGAGATGGTGCTACTTTTTGGTGACTTCTCTGTTGTTGTTGTTAGCTTTTTAGGAATTGAAAGAATTTGGAGCCTGACAGGTTTAGGATCTTTTGACGAGGATGCCTTAAAGTCTATTTCACGCTATTGCTTATCACTCGATAGTAAAGAAGTCGTTATAAGTCATTCTGATAAAGCAGAGGTCGGACTGCCATTTTCAGCCGTGCTGCCTCTTTTGTCTACTTCTGGAGAGAGGGTTGGGTCCATATACGTAGCTGATAAAAGCAAGAAAGTACTGGGCGAATCAACACAACTTCTCTTAAGAAGTCTCGCCAAGCAGATTATTAACGATCTGGAATTAAAGATTCAGAATAATAAACAAGATCTTTTTTATTTGGATGAGCTTAAGGCTTACAAAAAAGGTCTGGATGAACATGCTATTGTCGCTAGAACTGATCATAAAGGAATCATTACTTATGTGAATACTAAGTTTTGCGAAATCTCGGGCTATGATGAGGAGGAATTAGTTGGGCAAGACCACCGAATTCTAAACTCGCAATTTCACCCAAAGTCATTTTTTGAGAACATGTGGAAAAGACTTCGTTCGGGAAAAAGTTGGCAAGGAGAGATTCGAAACAGTGCCAAAGATGGTAGCCTTTACTGGGTGGATACCACCATCATTCCCTTTACTAATCAACAAGGTGAAGTCAGAGAGTTCATGGCTTTTCGTTACGATATTACCAAAAAGAAAGAAGTTGAAGCTCTCGACCGTCAAATTCAGGCCCTTAATAAAGTGGGAGGCTGGAAGCTTGATTTAGAGACAATGACACCATCTTGGTCAGATGAAATTTATCATATTCATGAATGGGAAGTCGAAAGGAGCTTTACGCTGGAAGAGGCTATCGAGTTTTACGCACCAGAGGGACGAGAGAAATTCAAAGAAATTTTTGATCACTCAATTGAAAAAGGAACTCCCTTTGAGGAAGACTTTCCCTTCATCGGTGCTAAGGGCACTCGGAAATGGGTTCATACTAAAGGTTATCCCGAGTTCAACAAACAAGGAAAGGTGATTCGCTTCTACGGAACGTTTCAAGATATTACCGAAAAAAAGGAAGCCGAGATTTCACTTATAGAAAATGAGATGAGACTCTCGGACTTTTTTACTCAGTCCCGTGATGCCGTCATGACCCTCGAAGGCCCTGACTGGCAGTTCTCCTCTTGTAATCCAGCAGCTTTGAAGCTCTTTAAAATTGACTCTGTTGCTGATTTTAAGAAAATGGGTCTTTGGGATATTGCTCCAGAATTTCAGCCATGTGGTGAACTGTCATCGATCAAAGCAAAAGATGTCATTGGAAAAGCTGTCCGGGAAGGGGCTAACTTTTTTGAGTGGACCCATCAAACGACTACTGGAGAGGCTATTCCCTGCACGGTCCTCTTAAGTAAAATTGTTCAGACTGGGAAAATTTATATTCACGCTGTTGTAAGAGATATTTCAGAGCAGAAGAAGCTAGAAAAAGAACTGGTTGATTCGAATAAACTTTTAGAATTGGCCCTTGAGGGGGCAGGCTTAGGTGTTTGGGATTGGTATTTGGAAAATAACAGAGTGGTTTATGATAAGCGCTGGGCTGAAATGTTGGGTTATGACTTAAGTGAGTTGGAAGTGAATTTCTCTACTTGGGAAGATCGAGTTCATCCTGAGGACCTTAAAGAGGCTTTTAAAGATATTGATGCTTACATGAATGGTGAAACGGATCGCTTTGTGAATGTTCATCGCATGCGTCACAAAAATGGAAAATGGGTTCACATCTTGGGCTCTGGGCGTTTTTCTGAATGGGACGCTTCCGGTAAGCCGACACGCTTTACAGGGACGAACCTTGATGTTTCTCAAGCAAAAGAAGGGCAAGATCGTAAGCTCTCTCAGCTCAATGATATTCTTTTTTCAACTCCTTCTTGTCTCGCGATTATTAACAAGCAGGGACAGTTAATTGATATGAACGCACAAGGGCTGAAGATTGTTGAAGCTAAAACCCTCGAGTCCATATTGAAGGCAGACTTTTATAATTTTATCGAAGAGTCGCATCGGCAAAGCTTTATCGACTTTAATGAAAGAGTCTGCTCCGGATCTAAAGAGAGTTTGATTTTTGAGATAGTTGGATTGAATGGAACAAAAAGATGGCTTGAGTCCTATGCTGCGCCTTTTTCTTTAGTGAATGGAGAAGTTGGTCACATTGCTATTACGAATGATATTTCACAAAAAAATGAAGATCAAAGAGTTCTCGAAGAACAAAAAGCAATTGCTCAGCATCAAACAAAATTGGCTGCTATCGGGGAATTAGCGGCGGGGGTAGGTCATGAAATTAATAATCCTCTAGCAATTGTTAAGGGCTATGTTTCGGTGTTGAAGAACAAAATGAAGGAGCGAAAAAGTCTTGAGGCAAATGAAGTCGAGTCTCATATCGGTAAAATTGATCTCGCAATTAACCGGATTACTCTGATTGTGCGGGGACTGCGAACATTTTCTCGCTCAGATCTTTTGGAGGAAGCTGACTTTGATCCAGTTCAAGCGATAGCAGAGTCTGTGATGATGGTCTCAGAGATTTATCGTCATGATGGAATACAGCTAAGGTTTTTAGACGAGATTCACCCAGAAGAAATACAAGTTTTTGGAAATCGAGGAAAGTTCGATCAAGTTGTAATGAACCTTATTTCTAATGCTAAGGATGCCGTAGCTTCTAGGAACGAGAAAAATATCAAAATTTCCTGTTCTGTGGCCGAGGGTCAATTTAAATTTAGCATTTTAGACAGTGGTTCCGGAATCGAAGAGAGTATTCAACAAAAGATATTCGAGCCCTTTTTTACCACTAAAGAAGTCAATAAGGGAACTGGAATTGGCCTCTCTCTTGCACACTCTTTTATTAAAGATATGAAGGGGATACTCTTACTCAAGAAATCTGATAGTTGTGGTTCTCACTTTTCGATTGAACTTCCTCTTTCTAAAGCAGCTTCTGAGAATTTCAGCCAAAACGTTGTTCAAAAAAAATTGAGTCAAATCAAAGCAAATGTCCTTTTGGCCGAGGACGAAGAGTCTGTAAGAGAGATTTTATCCGAACTTCTGAAAGAGATGGGTCTGGATGTTACAGAAGTTGAAAATGGTAAAAAGGCACTTGATCTATACTGCGAGCGTCCAGAGGACTTTGATATTATTATTTCCGATATGCAAATGCCAGAGATGGGAGGAGAGGCCCTTATTGAATCTATACGAACGAAAAAGAATATTAAACAGCCCATCTTTATCATCTCTACAGGGGGGATTAATATCGACTTCGATGATAAGAGTATTCGTCTTTGCCAACTTATTGATGGGTATGTGTTTAAACCTTTTGATGAAGATGATGTTTTTCAAGTTATTTCCCATTGTCTCCTCAAAAAAGCCTCTTAAAGTTAGCTCACTTAAATCTTCGTCATTTATTTTAGTGATCTAGCGATCATGGTTTTTTTCAAATAAAGCCCTAGTGAAAGGCTCCTTCAGAGCTTTTGAAAATAATCAAGTCATCGAAAATTTCTATAATCTCAATCCTCTTTTGTGATGGGGTCATTATGCACTCCTGAAACAGAACCGCTGAGGATTGAGAATATTAAGGTTTTTTGCTTCTGTGAAACCCATTAAATAAATGAGACCCTAGTAGGTTTTTGCCTTCTTATGCGAAAAGCGATTGTCAAAGAAAATAGAAGGAGTCGATCTAGAAGGGCTCTTGGGCCTTAACTTTAGAAAAAACATCTTTTCCACGGAGGGAAAATATGAGCAAAATGAAATGGACTCCCTTATTACTTCTTATATTTTTATTATCGTTTTTCAGTTGTGTTCCCGAAGAAGCCGCTTGTGACTCTGATTCCGGTGATTCTACCACTGAGCAGTGTAGTCCAGCGCAAGAAGATTCTGATGGACCTGTCGAAGACCCGGCTCCAGAAGGGCCAACACCTTCTCCTGCTCCAATTGATCCTACTGATCCTAGAGCTCCGGAGCCAACTGAGACGATCGAAACTTCCTTTTTCTCACCTTGGAATAAAAGCTCTAGTGCTATCGTCATAGATGCCTATGAGCTGAATTCTATTGATTGGAATAAAATGGCCACCGATACTCGCACAGTCGGCGTCATTCATCGATCAAGCATAGGCCTTAGGATTGACGCAAAGTATTTGTCGAGGCGTAAGATAGCTAAAGAGCGAGGCTATCTTTGGGGCGCCTATCATTTGGGCTATACTGGAAATGTTGAAAAGTAAGTCGATCTTTTTTTAAGCTTAATCGGGGATGACGAGAATACCCTGATGGTATTGGATCTCGAGGATACCAACAACGGTCGTTTTATGACGATTACTGAAGCCCAAAGGTTTATGGATTTAGTTTTTGAAAGAACGGGAAAGATTCCTGTCGTTTACGCCAATCATTCGACGACCAGATTGCTTAATTCAAGAGTGAAGAATAACATTCTCTTTAAGCAAGCCAAACTTTGGTATGCTCGATTTAAAAGTAGTGTCACAGACTTTCCCATTGGCGTTTGGAATAATTACTTTCTCTGGCAATTTTCTAGTGAGATTAATTGTTCTAGGACTGGGACATGTCTCTACAATGTTCCAGGGACTCGCTTTGATATGGATGTAAATGTTTTCTATGGTGATGCTTCGGAACTTGAGAGTCGCTGGCATAACTACTAAGTGACAGTTGTATCCTCTCTCGAAAAAAAGGCGAGAGGGGATAAACTCATCAAGGATTTTGATGGCGACTTCGAAAAAAAAGTGAGTTTTCGATCACAAAACTTGGGGTTTAGGCTTTTGCTTAATTAAAAAAACATTCCGAAGAAGTGAGATCATAGGTCATATTCATTTTCATGTTCTCGCCCTCTAGAGTCGTGATGTAGAAGCTAAAGTTAAATTCCCTAAATGAGGTTCCATACAGAAAACTTTCAGATTGGTAGGTTTGGAAGCCGAAGTTTTTGACCTCTAAGTTTCCAATTTCAATCGGCCCTTCAGCGAAGCATGAATAATTTCCTTCTTGATGGACTTTGCACTTTTCAGGCTTGAATGAAAGTTTAATGGAATCACCCATCTTGGCCATGACCTCGCCCTTTCTCTTGATGAAGTTCAGATCATTTAAGGTGATTAGCCCACCATGAATAGGAGCGTATTGAGTACCATTGTGATGAATTAGATCAAACGAAACTTTGTCTTGCGCCTTTTTAACGATAACCGATGTCGTAGGCACGCTAGTAACACACTGAAAACTTTCCGTCGCTTGAGAGGCGAGAGGGAGAAAGAAGACAGATAGACTAATAAGGAGAGGCAATAGGTTTCTCATCGTAAATTCCTTTTTCAAGTGAGTTTAAATAGTAGCGATCAAGCCTGCAACCGTCGAGAGCGTTGCGTTGATTTAACTTCTCCTTCACTTCGATAAAGCTAAGCTCAGCCGAGCTGCCTTTGGAGGACAACAGAGAGTGTTCCAAGGATAAAACCTAGGGCCACAAGCTTGGGGGAGCTTAGTTTAGGAAACTTCCACGTTAAAAGAAGAATGATTAAAAAGATACTTAGTCCACTTAAGCTGGTTAAAGAGACCTTTCCTAGAGGATAAAGAGCATAGGCCATAAGTCCGAGTGCAGCCGCATTGATGCTGTCTAAAAAGTAGGAAAAATGCTTAGAGCTTCGCATCTTTGGAATGATTGGATTGAGTAAGAAAACAAAGAAGAAAGAAGGTAAGAAAATACCAAGAGAGGCAAGAAATGCGCCCCAACCACCCTGTAGAAGGTAGCCTACAAATGCTGAGGTTGAAAGAACTGGTCCTGGGGTTAGTTGGCCAATCGCAACAGCATCGGCTAATTGAGCGCTTGTTAACCATGCTCGAGTATCCACCAGCTCGCTTTGAAGATAGGCGATTAAAACATAACCACTGCCAAAGAGGATTGAGCCAACTTTTGTAAAAACCCAAAAAAGTGAAAGTAAGGATACACTTTTCAATGACGAGGATTCTCTCCATTTAAGGATAGCAAAACCAACTAAACCAGCAAGGAAGAGGGCCGTGACTTCTGTGCTTCCGGCGAGAGCAAGGATGAAGGATAGAATGGACACTAGAAGAAGCTCGTAATTCTTTATCGCTTTTTTTCCTAGTTTTTGAAGAGCCTGAAGGATGAGAACAATAACTACCGAGCGAATACCAATCATGTAAGCCTCAAAGTCAGGAATCTCATAGGCCAGAGTATATAAATGGGCTAAGAGAGTTGTTAAGAGGCAAGCTGGAATGATAAAAGCTAGGCCCGCGGTCAATAAGCCTTTTACGCCAGCTCTTTGAAAACCGCAGTGGATGACCATCTCAGTCGAGTTGGGACCTGGAATGAGAGACGTTGCCCCCACGAGATCAAGAAAATGTTGATCCGTCATCCACTCTCTTTTTTGAACGACTTCTCGATGAATCATGGCCATGTGGGCGGCAGGACCACCAAAAGCCACTAAACCTAGGTGAAAAAAGAGCTTAAAGACCTCTTTAAGTTTTTCCATTGATTTGCCTTAGCTAAGGTATTTGACTTTTATGACATGTTGGAATTGAGAAGAAAAGAGATGAAAAAGTAGGGAAAGAGGAAAGGCTTCGCACCTCTCCTCTTATATACACGCATTTGTTATTTTTCGATGGACTCAACGTTATAGTTGCCAGCTTTACCGTGATAGAAGATTTTACTTCTGAAGACACCGACTGATTCAACACTTGGATGGTAGTAGAGGTGAATATGCCACTTTCCGTTAGGGTATTTTGAGCTCATAGTCGACTTTGATCTAATTTCTACTTTGTGAGCACCTTGATAGCCATCGATATCAACTTTTTTTAAGTACTTAAGAATGGCCACCTTATCCTCGTGAACGAGATCGATTGGCCCTGTTTGCTTGAGGTTCTCGTAACCTCTTTCATAGAGCATCTCTTCTGGGAAGTTAAAGATATATTCTCCTTTTAAGAAGCTCTTGATCAGGCGTCCCATAATTCCTTTAGGATCGAGGTCGTATTTTATTTTGATTTCAAAAGATCCACTTTGAACATCTTTATGAGAGATCACAAGATCTCCACTTTTATGCCACTTACCATCGAGTACTTTGTGGTTGAGTTCAATGTTACCGGCTTGAGAAAAAGAGATCAGGGAGAAGAAGGTCATTAGAATAATAGATAAGCGCATCAAAAATCCTTTTTTAAATTTTTAACTTAGTTTATTAAATTCTACTGAAGTGCTTAGAGATTGCCTAGAGATAGGTCACTGAGAAGCTAATTGTGTAAGAAAAAACAAGACTAAACCCTAACTTCCTCTTGCGCGTTGTTTCTATTCTAGGACATGAAGCGTTGATTAACCTTTATGTTTTTGTAAATGAATGAAGCTTGGCTTAATCGAAAAACTTGAATAAAAGAGGCTCCCATTCAGGAGCCTCTATCATTTTGAATTTGTCTCGATCACTGAATAAGTTCAATACTTACTCGTGCAAAGGGGGCATGAAAGCCATTACCGAGAAGTGTAAAAATAGTTTCATGGACAAGGTTGGCTTCGTTGTTTACCGAAAAGTTTCCTCCGACGTCACCTAATTCCGTCCCTGCATCAAGGGCCATGAGGTCAATGGCTTTTTCAGTTCCAGCGAAGTACCCCGTTTCTTCACTAAAGAGCTTCATGGCATTTAAGCCAACAAACCAGTCAGGGCTCGGGGCAATCATGGAGGCAAATGAGAGGTATGGGTGCTCTGGAGTTATTTCGACTTCAAATGTTTGGCTAGTCTGGTTTCTGATAAACATATTTTGAGTTTCGACAACGTCGTCAATATGGCCTGCGGTGCTTGCAAGGCCCAGCTCGATCAAAAGATTAGCTGTTCTTCCTCGCTCTGCTAGGTCTTCCATTCCGGTGGTTGAAAGTCCACCTTGCTGAAATAGGCTATATTGGCGATTGTGAGAAACCGCCACTACGGGAGAAAAGTGAGCGCTTTGGGGAGTAGAGAGATGATCTTGGACATTCCAATTGTTCTCTAGAGTAATTCTGTATTTTTTGGCGTGAGCAGAGACAAGGCTCAGAAGGCAAAGGGTTAAAGTCATAAGTAAAGGTGCTTTCATTGGTTCTCCTTTTGTTTGTTAAAGCCAGAGTACGGGCCTTGAGAGAGAAAATAAAATGATTTTTTAGAATTACACGCATAGCTTAAGGGCATGGTTTGTTGTCTTTGGTTTTTCTTAAGTAATGGGACCTCATTCTTAGTGGGAATCTAAGGTATTCCTCGTGGGAATAATCTATCTGTAGCTTTTGGGGTAATGTTTACACCTATAAAGCTTTGTTATCCGGTTGGTGATATGCATAGCCCTTATTAAAAGAAATGAATCTAGAAAAGGATAAGCAGTATGAAAAAGATCTCGAGCGTCATTTTAGGATTGAGCCTCTCTCTTCAGGTTGGAGCATCGTCTCTTTGTCGAAACGCAACAAATACAATTATCTACAAAACGGCTGCAAATTCTGCAGAGTTGCTCGTAACTGATATCTTAGACGGGCAGAGAGTCTTGAAAAACCTCGATCTCACTAAACATAATATTTCTCTTACTGAGCGTACTCTTTTGGGCTTCGATATCGACGGTGATGAAGTGACATCCACCTCTGCTGTTAAAATTAGAGTAACAAAGAAAAGCAACCGAAGCTTTTCTCCAAGCTTTATGGACGTAACAAATGACCTGCTTGGGCTAGAGACTCACTATATATGTGAAACGGTAGAGAAAATCGGATCATCACTTTAGATAAAGAAAAAAGAAAGAGTAGTTTTAAAGGACCTTTTTAAAAGGTCCTTTTTTTTTGCAATGATTGAGTTTGATGAGGAAAAAAAAGGGGATCAAAAAGACCCCCAGTAATTAATGTCAATTTTTGAGTATTCTCTACAGAGAGATGTAGAGTTGACCCAAGTTTTCGCTCACGATGCTTTTTACAGAACCGTTACTTCTTTTAACAGGAGTGGCCCTGTACCATGAAGCAGGTCTCTCGCCTCGGGCCTCTTGAGCGTCTGTGTGTCTTTCGGCCCAAACACCAGCTTCACTTTGCCAGTAGTGAGCACCAGCGTAGACTTTTTGTTTATCAGCGCGAGTATCGATGGACTGAAACATTGGTGAGTTCATTCCCGTCGCAACGACCGTTTGGCAGCCTGAAACTTCTGCGAATATACTGGCAAATTTGGCAGCGATATTACAAGCATAGAACTGAGCGACACAAGTTGAGCAAAACTTGATTTCACCGGAGTTGATAGAAGCTTGCATGTCTTTTTCTAATGAACGGGAACCAAGTTTTCTTACTGCCTCTGGAAGGTCAGCTTCTGCAGCATAGATTCCGTTATGACCATTTGTTCCAGAGAGACCCTTTCCTTCACCAGGGCGATCCGTTGATATCCAGCCATGAGAAACCGAAGTGATCTTCGGTATACAGCCGTTTCGAGCGGTGTATTCTTCCATGGCTTTAATGAAGCCCGGGCCGTTTTTCCACTTACTTCTTTCTGTATAGTCTTTTTGATTAAGTACTGTGAGGAAAGCGGCTTCATCAGTGTTGCCTGATTTGATCAGGGCTAGACCAATATCATTGCCGTCATATTGAGTAAGACCCAAGCTATCTGTATAGCTTGTGATTCCCATTTGCTTTTTAAATTGCGCTCGGTAGTCGAGAGCAGCTTGCTTAGAACCAACCTTTAATGGGACATCTTGCCCGTGGCCGTCAGTAAATATATTGGCGAGAGAGTCACCAAGAATAAAGTCAAAAAATCGGGCGTGGGATTGTACTGAAGACAATAGTACAGTTGCTACTAGAAGTGATTTAAACATTTGTCCCCCTTGAGGTGTTGGTTTTAAGGTTTGTTGTACAAGGGTTGTAGCACTTCTGTGAAAAAAGAGTCTTTTGATGTAAAAAATTCAAGGATTTAAAGTAAGTGTGGTCTTTTTGTTATGAAATTTAAGGAGTTTATGGCCTTCTCAAGCTTAGAGAGAAGACCATGGATTTTTTAAGCTTTTATCTTCTATAGTAATAAGACCCGTAGCTTCCATTCACACAATAGGGTACGGAAGTATGCATGTGGTTTTGATGGCTCTTATCTTCCCAGCCTATACTTCCTGTTCTTGAAATATTTCCTTGATAAGAAGGACAATTATTATAGACCTTGTTTGCCTGGCCCCAGCACTTTCTAAAAGCCTTGTAGAACGTTCTATTGGTTGTTCCTTTATAGGTATAGGTTTTCGTCATTCCTTCATTATTTGTCACACGAAATGCCCTAATATCAATGGCCCTATTTTCAGCATGCATACTCTTTGGCGAGTGCCTTCTATCTCCAAGAATACCGTCATGAATAATATGAAGGTCCTCTAAAATTCCTCCATCTACTTCGTCTAGTCCTGCTTGAACACATGAGCCCATATGGTTATCCATAAAGTCTTTTAGAATGACAGAAATACCTCTACGGTTAGCACAGTTGTAGCCAGAGTAGTTACCAGTCACTTCATCCGTACATTCTCGCCAGTGAGTTTGCTCAAATCTAAAGTTGAGGATTTCAAAGTCACCTTTTTGGTAAGCTTGGTCATAGAAGCGCTCTTCCTCCTCTGGAGTGAGGGTATGGGCGTGGTCTTCGTCTGAATAAGCGCTAGAAAGAGAAAAGAATGCTAGCATTACAGCCGTAAAGAAAGATGTCTTCTTTTTTAGAACCGTAGTCATAGTGGTCTCCTTTGAATTTTTGCTTCAAAAGACCAATCGGTATTTAAAGGAGGCAATGAAGGCACAGGCAGATTTGAAGAGTCGACGGCAAATTAATCGACGCTTCCTTAGCCTGTAAAAAAGATAAAAATGGTCCATTATTCCTTAGGTGTGCTAACTTCCGGTTCAAAATAAACTTAATCGAGGACATAAAAGATGACTAAATTAGCTTCATTAATGACGATGGCAATGATGTGCCTTAGTGCACAAGCCGCAACCCCATCTCTAAATTTTCAAAACGTAACTATTTTTTCATTTTCATGTGAGTCAGTTTCTCAGCAGCGCTCAATTACCGGTGCAGAGTGGAACAAGGATGAGGCTATCTTACGTGTTTTTAAAGACGTAAGTGGGCAGGAAGAGGAGCTTGAGTTTGAGATAACGAAAACGTTTAAAGGAAAGTCTCTCATTATGCTAGGTCAGCCGATTGATGGCTCAGAGGGAAATGTTCAGTTTATTCTCAGAGACGGTAAAAAATCGACAGTTGTCGTCAATTCTCGAGGAGCAACTAAACTCAATTGTTCGATCGAACTTCTCTAATAACTTGAATGAGAGGGCTTAACGACTTTACTCTTAAGCCCTTTTTTATTACTTACTCTTTGTAACCGTAGTACTCGCGGCATCTTGTTTTTCTCTGAGCACTGACACCCCATCGTCTTAAGATATTATCATTAGGGTGAAAAGAGACATCTTGGGACTTAAGACCTTCGTAGAAGTTGACTAAATTAACCGTGTGATAACCAAGCCGAGAAGAGCCAACGCTGAGTTGACAGAAATCATTAACGCTACTGTTGTTAGATCGCCCATAAGAGTTAAAAATGGCGTTTACTATGGTTTTTAAGCGAGAAGAAACTTTTTCGTCTCTTCCTTCTTGCTGAATCTTTTTGAAATATTCATCTAGTTGCTCATACTTCTTTTTAATACCGAGGTCTCTGCTTGGTGTTGAATAGGCATCGTAGTCACCTTCTTTCATGCATCGGCCAGGATTTTGTTCTTGCCACTCCAGAGCGTCGTTGACCACAACCTCTCTAGCATTTAAGGATCGGCAGAGTCCATTGAGAAGTCGGCCAACTTTCTTAGCAGGAGTTTCTTCAAAGACTCGAAGAACTGTATTTACGTAGTCAAAGAACTGGGATTCCTCGACACGTTTTGCTATTTCATATTGCTCGTAATTGGCAACCGGAATAGATAAGGCTCTCGTCTCAACGTCTAAATTACTTTTATAGCGCTTAAAGCCCCATTCATTAAGATCCGGTTTGTGTTGAAGGTATTCTGCTCCCACTCTTCCAAGGGGCCAAAGTTTTTTTGCTCTTAGTTGAGTGCCATACAAAACATCGAAGGTTCCATCTGCATTCACATCTTTGATGATATAGGCATGCCTCGTGAAGCTTCCATCAGAGCCATATTTGTACATGTACATGTCGCCCGGTTTAACGTCAGAGAGCGAAATAGGGTAGGTGTCTAGGTTGGCAAGAGACTCAGTGCCTAAGCGATCAAGCGTGAAGTTGATAAGCTCGGCCACTCGATCGTCAGAGTTTGAAAGGTGATCCCAATTGGTCATCTCATTAGAATAGCCAGTTGAAAAGTTGTCTCGACTATTCCACTTTTGACCGGCCGAACGCCAAGGTAAGCTATTTTTAAATGAAAAATAAATACGAAGTCCGTAGAAAGCATCTGCACAATCAAGAGGAAGGTTTTTGTAACGGCCGCCGAGCTTCTTGAAGAAGTTTCCCTCAACACTATTTTTGACCCACTTTTGAAATTTAATGTCCCAGTAAGAGTCCCAGTTAAGGCCTGGCTTAGCTTCCCAAACCGCAGCCTTTAAAGTGAAGGAGAAGGAGAGGAGTAAAATGAAAATAAATTTGGTCATAGCTATCTCTCTCTCATAATAAAGGTTGTTGCATTCTTAGTGATACTAGAAAAGAAGAAGGTTATGATTCCATCAGTGTCACCCTTTCTGAGGGTTATTCTGACTGGCTTATAAGGACCAACGCTGGTTTCTAATTGAGTGTATTTTACTCGAGCATTTCTTCTTTGAATCTGATAACCCGTTAATTGTCCCTCTCCATAGTTCGTTGTAAGTATTAGGGTGCCGCCAAAGAGCCCTACGCGATCGATAACGTGGTTGACCTGCGTGTTATAGGTAATCTCACGTTGGCTTCTTTCTCGATAAGGAACAACATTTGGAGTGGGATTATAATAGTTGCGACTATCGTAGGTTGGGTAGGGTTCATTATCATTGTTATAAATAACAGGCTGATCGTTGCCATAGTCATAAGGGTCATTATTTCTGTCGTTTCTCTGCCAATCAAAAGAGGGAGAGTTAACTTCACTCATCTTTCGCACTTCTCTCATGATTTTGGCAAAAACGCCTTCATCGAAGCTCGCCGCTTGATATCCTTCCAGCTCACCAACGTAGCCGCCTTCAGATGGCATGGAGGCTGTGTCCATTGAGAAGTTTGGTCTACCCTTTATAAATGTCGCTGTAACATTATTGATATTTTGAATTCCACTCACTCCAACATAAAGAAAGTTGTCAATCTCGCGGTCATCTATACTTGCATTGATAAAGTCGCCAAAGACTTCAGAAGGATCTTCAAGCTTCGGTATAAGCGTCTCTTTTAGCATCAACCCTTGCTGGCTATAGAATCTTATAAAGGCGTAGTCGCCCAAGGTACGGGTATTAAAATTGAGTTTAGTCAGGCGAATCGTATTAAAATCCACATTAGGATACTCATTTTTTAGATAATAAAGAATGGGGATAAGTTGTTCTCTCTGATTTCTTTGATAGAAAACGCCTTCATCGTAAAAGGCAAAGCTTAGGCGTAAAATCCCACTGTGAAACTCACCGTCAGCTTTAGGTGTATTAGGGACAACGTTTGGCGGCCTCATTACCGGTCGTGGCGATACCTGAACCTCTGGGACGTAGGCTAGTGCAGCAGTTTTTAATAGGATTAGTACGAAGAGCAATAGTCTTTTGGTCATTAAGAAAGCCTTTTTTTCTTTGGACTATATTAAAGGGATCATCATTTAAAAAATCGAATTCAAAATAAAGAGTTTGGTCATGAATTTTTTACATGCCATCAATGATTTACTTCTTAACGTCTGCGTCGATAGAAATATAAGAGAAGATAAAAAAGTTGCTTGAGGGCTTTATGATTTCTTTTTTCTTGTTATACTCCCCACACAAGGAGATCTCATGGCAACATCAATAGAAGTACTCGCTGAAACATCAACCTCTAGTTCTGATCATGAACTGGCCCTATCCCTCTTAGAGGGTCTGAGTAAAAGTCCTAAGTCACTACCATCGAGGTTCTTTTACGATGACAAAGGAAGCGAGCTATTTAAGAAAATTATGGGTTTAGAGGAATATTATCCAACGCGATGTGAAACCGAGATCTTAAAGAAGTATAGTGGGGATATTGGAGCGAATTTAACCGATGGAGCTTATAATATTGTCGAGCTCGGATGCGGAGACGGCGTGAAGACGATGATTCTCTTGGAGAAGTTTAGAGAATTGAAAAAAGACTTTAATTTTGTTCCCCTAGATATTTCTAAAGCTGCTGTAGAGTTCTTAATCGGGAATCTTAAAAAGACTTATGGTGAAATTCCCTTCGAAGTAAAGGGACTCGTGGCAGAGTATTTTGAGGGGCTCTCTTGGTTGTCCACTAATGCGAAAGAAAAGAACCTAGTGCTCTTCTTAGGCTCAAATATTGGTAATTTTGATAAATCAATGGCCATGCGCTTTTTAAGGCATCTTTGGTATTCGCTCAATGATGGGGATCTTATTTTAATAGGCTTTGATCTCAAGAAAGATCTCGATATACTTTACAACGCCTATAATGATTCTGAGGGAGTTACTAAAGAGTTTAACTTCAATGTACTCGATCGTGTGAATAGAAATCTTGGAGCAGATTTTGATAGAAGTCATTTTCAGCACCAAGGACTTTATAACGTCGTGACAGGAGCCATGGAGAGTTACCTTATTTCTACCGTCTCCCAGACGGTTACTATTAAAGAGCTTGGTAAGTCTTTTAGTTTTAAGCCTTGGGAGGCCATGCATATGGAATACTCCTATAAGTATCAACAGTCTGATATAGAAGAGTTGGCTTCTGGTGCTGGCTTTGACATTGTAAAAGGCTTCACCGACGAAAAGGGCTATTTTATCGATTCTCTCTGGAAAGTAAAAAAGTAAGCCTAATTTCCAAACGCGTTGTTGCGCGTAAATATGCCCAGTCGCTTTAGTTGATTTGGGCCATACGAGGATTGATAACCTAACTCCCAAGATCATCACTCCTCTAGGGGACTCTTTATCTTGCTTACTCAGAAAAGCCTTTTTATTTTGAAGAAGCGCCCGAGAGTAAGTTAAGATAACGAATGGTCAAAAAAACAATAAAAATTTCTTCTTGGAATGTCGCAGGACTTCGAGCCTGTGAGAAAAAAGGATTCCACGATTGGGTAAAAACAAGTAAGCCCGACATTATATGCCTTCAAGAAACGAAGGCCTTGCCCGAGCAGTTGAGCGAAGAGCTTGTTCAACCAAAGGGATATGAAGCCGTCTATGCACCGGCGCAGAGAAAAGGCTATTCAGGGGTGGCAACTTGGGTCAAGAAGGGAATAGAGCACAAGCATAAGGTGGGGCTCGGCGTTGATAAATTTGATTGTGAAGGAAGGACCCTAATAAGCGAGTTTGATACCTTCTTTCTTATCAATTGCTACTTTCCAAACGGGAAGCGCGACCACAGTAGAGTTGAGTACAAACTGGAATTTTGCAGAAAAGTCGCGTCGGTTGCCCTTGATCTTAAAAAGAAGAAAAAAAAGGAAGTTATCATTACGGGGGACTATAATACGGCCCATCATGAAATTGATCTCGCTAATCCAAAAACAAATAAAAAGACTACTGGTTTTCTTCCCAAAGAGAGAGAGTGGATGGATGAGTTTAAAGCCCAGGGCTTTAGTGATCTTTTTAGAGAGTTCACTCCCGAGCAAAATGGTCATTATACTTGGTGGACCTATCGAGGGGATTGTAGGGAGAGAAATATTGGTTGGCGGATTGATTATTTTTGGTCAACTGATGACTTCCTTGCGCGAGTAAAGGCATGCGATCACTCACCAGAGGTTCATGGAAGTGACCACTGTCCTATTAACTTAACGATAAAATCATAATATTTGTTGATAACGCCTATGATTGCACTATAGGTTTTTTCTATTGATACATTAGTTTTTTCTATTTGAGCTATTAACTAAGCCCTCTTAGAATTTTACCAAACATATTTTCAAAGGATTTAGAATGTCGATTACACGATTCAAATCATTAGCCTTTTTGGCTTTGGTCCTATCGCAATTAGGATGCTCAACACCTCATCATGAATATTCAGAAAAATTCGCCAAGGGCGAGCCCAAGCCAAATGAATTTTGGTGGCCTGAGAGGTTGGATCTGCAACCACTTAGACAACATGCCGCTGAGTCCAGCCCTATGGGCGAAAACTTCAATTACGCTAAAGAATTTAAAAAGCTTGATTTGAAAGTAGTCAAACAAGACATTGAAAAGCTAATGAAGACTTGATCTTCCCCCAGTTTAACGGACACTCTTTTAAGAGCAAGACTTCTATGATAGGAGTGTGTCATGAAAAAAGATAAGAAAAAAAGACCCAAAAAGTTTTATTCCCCAGAGTTCAAGGTACAGGCC
>Ga0307981_1000449_pt1 | contig 40731 bp, 36 predicted proteins | sample OrgLakmetagen987_FD_201849 | JGI IMG/M metagenome (GOLD analysis project Ga0307981, IMG submission 201849) | Saline water microbial communities from Organic Lake, Antarctica - #987 | ecosystem: Environmental > Aquatic > Non-marine Saline and Alkaline > Saline | place: Antarctica: Organic Lake... | reverse complement strand
AACGCCCGATGCGCAATTCGGGCGCCGATCACCTATGGGCATCCAAAAGCAAAGGGCCTTCAAACATCGCCCCACGCGCCAAAACAGGGGCTTCATGAATAATTGCGGTTAAAGCCCTAGCGACTTTAAAACGGACGACCATGTCAGACGAAACCACCAACGCCCCTATCAAAAAACCCAAACGCCTATGGCAGGCGACCAAATGGTCATTGCTGGCGATTGTTCTGGTCGTCGCCGCTGTGGCTGGCACAGCGCTTTACATGATCCGCAGCCCCATTGTCGTACCCAACTGGGTTGAGGCACGAATCGAGGCCCGTCTGGCGCAGGATTTGCCCCAAGCCCGCGTGCGCTTTGGCGAGATGGTATTGATCGTGGATGAAGGCTGGCGGCCGCGCATCCGATTGCAGGACGTGACCGTTTCAACGCCACAGGGTGCGGAACTTTTCGTGTTTCGCGAGGTGCGCGCCAGCTTCTCTGCCCGCAGTCTTATGGAAGGCAAGATACAATTGCGCGATCTTGCCTTGTCCGGCATCGTGGCTGATCTGCGCCGGGATATGGACGGGCGCGTGGCCCTGAGTGCCAGTGACGCGCAAGCACCCGCTGAACGGCGCGCTGCGACCCTGCCGCAACTGATCGGGCAACTGGATGATGCACTCTTGCTGCGCGCGCTCGCTCGGCTTCGCTCTGTGGAGGTGCGCGCCTTGACACTCAGCTATACCGATCTGCAATCTTCGCGTGCCTGGACGGCAGACGGTGGGCGGCTGCGCCTCAATCTTGATGGCGATATCTTGCGCATTTCGGCGGATTTGGCGGTTCTGGGGGGCGGGGCTTCTGTCACGACCCTGGCCGCGAATTACACCAGCAATCTGGGCGATACGGCAGCGCAATTCGGGATTACCTTTGACGGGGTGGATGCAGGCGATATCGCCGTTCAAAGCCCGGCATTTGCCTGGTTGAAGGTGCTGCGGGCACCGATCTCGGGATCGGTGCGCAGCAGCATCGACGAGGACGGCACGTTTGAACCTTTGAACGCAACGCTTCAAATCGGCAGCGGCGTCGTACAGCCCAATGACCGCACCAAGCCGATTCCGTTTGACGGTGTGCGCAGCTATTTCAGTTATCATCCCGACCGAAAGTTGCTGCAATTCGACGAGTTGTCAGTCCAAAGCAAATGGGTCTCTGGCAGGATCGAAGGGGAGGCAACGCTAGGAACGCTGGAAAATGGCAAGCTGAGCGATCTGACCGCACAGATGCGTTTGCGAAATCTGGTCGCCAATCCGGCTGATGTTTATGCCGAACCCGTTGCTATCAACGGTGCCGATGTGGACTTGCAGATCAGACTGAATCCGTTCCAGCTGACCTTGGGCCGGATGGACATTGAGGATGGGGATACCACGCTGAATGTCACAGGCAATCTGGCCGCAGGGCCTGACGGCTGGCAAGTCGCCCTTGATGGGGGCCTCAACGCGGTGACACCCCAGCGGGTGCTGGAGCTTTGGCCCGAGAACGCAAAGATCAAGACCCGCAAATGGGTGGCCGAGAACGTATATCGCGGCGCGCTTAGCAATGTGGATGTGGCCTTTCGGCTCAAACCCAATCAAAAGCCCCAGACCTATCTTGCGTTTGATTTCCACGGCGCAGAAGTGCGGTTCTTGCGCAGCATGCCCAATATCACCCAAGCAAGCGGGCATGCCAGCCTGCTGGAAAACCGCTTTGTCGCCAGTGTGGACAAAGGTCAGATTACTGCGCCTGAAGGGGGTCAGGTTGCAATCCGTGCGTCATCTTTCATCATGCCGGATGTCACGATCAAGGACGCGCCGCCGGGAATTGTGCGGCTGAACGCGCGGGCCTCGATCACTTCGGTATTGTCGCTGCTCAACCAGCCCCCTCTGAGCGTGATGGACAAAGCGAACCAGCCCGTGGCCTTGGCCCAAGGGCAGGCGGATCTGTCCGGCACCATCGCGTTTCCGATGAAAAAAGGATCGAACCCTAAACTGACGGTGTTTGACGTGTCGGGTGATCTGTTGGGATTGCGCAGCGATCTTGTGGTCAAGGATCGGAGCCTTGAGGCGGAAAAGCTGTCGGTGGTGGTCTCTAACAGCAACATCGCAATCAAGGGACGCGGCGAAATAGACGGCGTTGCCTTTGATGGCGGCTGGTCGCAACCGTTGGGCAAACCGGGTGCGCCCAGCTTGGTTCGGGCAGAGATCGCGCTGGATCAAAACACGTTGGACACATTCAAGATCAAGCTGCCACCCGGTAGCGTGTCGGGCAAGGGACGTGCGCAGTTCACGATGGATCTGGCCAAGGGCAGGGTGCCTTCGTTCTCGATCACCTCTGACCTCAAGGGGTTGCGTCTGGACGTGCCACAAGTCGGCTGGGTGAAACCGGCAGCGACGACCGGTTCGCTTGAAGTTGCGGGCAAGCTGGGGCCCGTGCCACAGGTCGATCTGATCGAGGCCAAAGCCGCAGGCCTGACCGCCAAGGGATCTGTGAGACTGAAACCTGGCGGCACATTGGACCGCGTGCGCTTTGATACCCTGACCGTGGGAAACTGGCTGAACATCCCTGTCGATCTGCTGGGGCAGGGTCCGGGCAAACAGGTGCAGGTTGTGGTGCGCGGCGGCAGCCTTGATCTGCGCAGGGCCGAATTTGGCAAATCAAAGCCAAGCGGCATCCAGGGTCCGCCGATGCTGCTGGAACTGAACCGCTTGCAGGTCACGGATAAAATCGCGCTGACCGACATGCGCGGCAGGTTCGATCTTGCGCGGGGGCTGGATGGCCGGTTTACGGCAAACCTGAACGGCGGCACATCTGTATCGGGGCGCGTGGTACCCCAAAACGGACGCAGCGCTATCCAGCTGACTTCGGCAGATGCGGGGGGAATCCTGCGATCCGCCAACATGATCAAACAGGTGCGTGGCGGCAATTTGTCCCTGACGCTGCTGCCGGTAGGATCAGGCGGCGCTTTTGATGGCCGCGCCCTGATTTCAAACGTCACGATCAAGGACGCGCCCGCAATTGCTGCACTGGTAAATGCGGTATCTGTGGTCGGGCTGGTCAATGAATTGAACGGCGACGGGATCTATTTCGATGCGGTCGAGGCGGACTTTCGCTTGACGCCGAACCGCGTGACCTTGCTGCAGGCAAGTGCGACAGGCGCGTCGCTGGGCATTTCCATGGACGGTATCTTTGCCACAGACAGCGGAAGGATGGATCTGCAGGGCGTGATTTCGCCTGTCTACCTGCTCAACGGGCTTGGCAGTTTTCTGACCCGCAAAGGCGAGGGGCTGGTGGGCTTTAACTATACTCTCGGCGGCACAGCAAAGAACCCGTCGGTCTCCGTCAATCCGCTTTCAGCGCTGGCGCCCGGTTTCCTGCGCGATCTTTTCCGCGCACCTCCGCCCGAACTCCCGTCGGTCGAGGGCGTCACCCGTTCCACGTTTCCGCCCGCTCCCGTGCCGCGGCAAAAACCAGTTGTGGCCCCCAATGAGGAGCGATAAGCGGCGGCCATGAAACTGAGTGATTTTGATTTTGATCTGCCCGACGCGTTGATCGCAACGCGCCCTGCCGTGCCCCGGACCTCGGCACGCCTTTTGGTGGCGCAAGGGGCCCTGTTGCATGATCAAACTGTGACAGACCTGCCAGATTGGCTGCGCCCCGGCGACAGACTTGTTTTGAACGATACCCGCGTCATTCCTGCACGCCTGAACGGGCTACGCCACCGCGACAGCGCCCAAGGCCTCGTTCAGGCGCGGATCGAGGCGACGTTGTTGGAACCACGCCCTGACGGCACATGGGCTGCATTGATCAAGCCCCTGAAAAAGCTCAAGATCGGCGAGACAGTCATCTTTAGTTCTGATTTGCACGCCACACTCGAGGGGGTTGCAGACGGGCAGAGCCATCTGCGTTTTAACTGCGCAGGCGATGATTTCGATGCGGCATTGAATGCTGCCGGGGCCATGCCTTTGCCGCCCTATATTGCCGCCAAGCGCCCCGCAGATGCGCAAGATATGACGGACTACCAGACGGTTTTCGCACGCAACAAAGGGGCGGTGGCCGCCCCCACGGCCTCGCTGCATTTCGACGAGGCGCTGCTGGGGCAGCTGGCGGCCAAAGGTGTGGAATTTACCCATGTCACTTTGCATGTGGGCGCGGGCACCTTTCTGCCCGTCAAGGTCGATGACATATCCACGCATAAGATGCACAGCGAATGGGGACAGGTCAGCGCTGCCGCCGCTGCCGAGATTGCTACTACAAAAGCCGCTGGTGGGCGGATTATCCCCGTTGGCACAACCGCATTGCGCCTGATCGAGACTGCAGGCCGCGACGGTGGGATCAAACCTTGGGAGGGCGACACAGATATCTTCATCACGCCCGGTTTCACCTTCAACGTAGCCGACGCGCTGATGACCAATTTCCATCTGCCCAAATCGACACTGATGATGCTTGTCGCCGCTCTTATGGGACAAGAGGCGATCAAAACCCTGTATGCCCATGCAATCGCATCAAAGTATCGGTTCTTTTCCTACGGTGACGCATCCTTGTTGATCCCGGAAGCGCGAAAACCCGCCTGAGTGTCGGTGATGGGGATGACATGCCCTTCGAAGAGGGTCAGGGAGGGGCGAAACGTGGTTATAGGATTCGAAAAATGCTGAAGGTTTTCACAGGCGTGTGGGCGCTCTTGCTTGGAATGTGCCTGCTGATGATCGGCAATGGCATGCAGGGAACCTTGCTGGGTATTCGCGGCGGTATCGAAAATTTCTCGACCTTCCAAATGTCCATCGTCATGTCGGCATATTTTGCAGGCTTTCTGGGCGGATCGCGCATGGCACCGGGGATGATCCGCAGGGTTGGCCACGTCCGGGTTTTTGCAGCGGTCGCATCGATGATTTCGGCTGTGATGATCGTTTATCCAACCTTTCCCAACATTCTTGTCTGGTCCTTGGGGCGCGTGCTGATCGGTTTTTGTTTTTCCGTGGTCTATGTGACGGCGGAAAGCTGGCTGAACAACGCGGCTACGAATGAAAACCGCGGCCAAGCGCTGTCGCTTTACATGATCGTGCAGACGGCGGGCATCGTGATTGCCCAGGCATTGTTGCTGACGGCAGACCCGTCCGGCTTTGTCCTGTTCGTGATCCCGTCCGTCTTGGTCAGCCTTGCAGTAACGCCGATCTTGCTGGCCGTCAGCCCGACACCGGCTTTTGACACCACAAAGCCGATGAGCCTGCGCACCCTCATGACAGCATCGCCCTTGGGCTGCGTTGGTATGTTTCTTCTGGGCGGGGTCTTTTCGGCCCAGTTTGGCATGGCATCCGTTTACGGTGCCGAAGCAGGCCTGAGCGTGGCGCAAATCTCGATCTTTGTTGCTGTCTTCTTTATCGGCTCGATGTTGCTGCAATATCCGATCGGCTGGATATCCGACCGCATGGACCGCAGGCTTTTGATCGCCATCACGGCCGTGATCGGATTTCTGGGCTCCTTGCTCGGCATGATAATGGGCCATATTTTTCCGGTTCTACTATTGTCGGCTTTCATCGTCGGGGGCATGTCCAACCCGCTGTATTCATTGTTGATTGCGCACACCAACGACTTTCTTGACCGCGAAGATATGGCTGCCGCGTCCGGTGGGATGCTGTTCATCAACGGACTTGGCGCGATCTTGGGCCCGATGATCACTGGCTGGATGATGGGCACGACCTTGGGGCCGGGGGGCTTTTATCTGTTCACGGCCGTTCTGTTTGCCGTGCTGGCCGTCTATGCTTTCTACCGCGCCACCGTGCGTCCGGCTGTCGCCATTGAAGAGACCAGTCAATATGTTCCTTTTTCAGCGTCCTCAGCCGTTCTGGCCGTCGAGGTTGCGCAGGAATATGCCAGTGAAAACGAGCAAGGCGATGAAAATTTAGCTTAAACCGGCAGTTATGACGTTTTTGTTGCAAAACGTGTTTGTCAAAGAGGACAAATTCGGCGTTAGGTAAAGGCGATGGAATGGGTAAGCGGAGGACGCCAAGATGATTGGCCCGGAAGAGATACTTAAGTTTTGGTTGGACGATATTGGCGAGGAAAAATGGTACGCCGTTGACGATGACCTGGACCAGGCAATCCGCGACAAGTTTCTATCGACCTGGCAGGCTGCTTGTGACGGTAAATTCTCGCTCTGGCTGACCTATCCGTCCGGGGCCTTGGCCTATATCATTCTGACCGATCAGTTTCCGCGCAACATGTTCCGGGGTGAGGGGCGTGCGTTTTCATCTGACAAGATTGCGTTGGCAGCGGCAAAATCATCCTTGCACAGAGGGTGGGATGTAAAGATTGATCCGCCTGCGCGGCAGTTCTTTTACCTGCCCCTGATGCATTCTGAAAACCTGATTGATCAGGATCGTTGCGTGCGTTTGATGTGTGACCGCATGCCGAAAAGCGAAAGCAATATGTTGCATGCGCGCGCCCACCGTCAGGTGATCCGGACTTTTGGTCGCTTTCCATACCGCAATGAGGCTTTGGGCCGGACCCATACAGCGTTGGAAAAAACATATATTGCAGATGGTGGATATGGCAGCACCGTGCGCGCGCTCAAGGAAGCTGCATAGCGGACTAACCCCGTTCATTTGAGATATTCTCGCGGTTGCTGAGCGTGTGGATATAGTTTACCGTTAAACTATATTTTCTTTACCCATGCTGCGAGGTTTCCATATGGCTGAAAAATCCTTTGATCTGATCGTGATCGGTGCGGGGCCTGGTGGCTATGTCGCCGCTATTAGGGGCGCGCAATTAGGCATGTCCGTCGCGATCGTGGAGCGCGAGCATCTTGGCGGGATTTGCCTGAACTGGGGCTGTATTCCGACAAAGGCGCTTTTGCGGTCCTCCGAGGTGTTCCACCTGATGCACCGCGCGGCTGAATTCGGCCTCAAGGCCGACAATATCAGCTATGATCTGGACGCGGTCGTCAAACGCTCTCGCAAGGTCGCGGGGCAATTGTCGGGCGGCATCGGCCATCTGATGAAAAAGAACAAAGTCACTGTCATCATGGGCACGGCCAAGATCGCGGGCAAAGGCAAGGTTCACGTCAAGACCGACAAAGGCACCGAAGACCTGACCGCCAAGAATATCGTTTTGGCGACGGGTGCGCGCGCCCGCAACCTGCCGGGCCTTGAGGCCGATGGCAAACGCGTCTGGATGTATAAAGACGCGCTGCAACCTCCGCACATGCCGAAAAAGCTGCTGGTTATCGGTTCGGGCGCAATCGGCATTGAATTCGCCAGTTTTTACAACACCTTGGGCGCAGATACGACTGTCGTCGAAGTGATGGACCGCATCCTGCCCGTCGAGGATGAGGAAATCAGCAAATTCGCCAAAAAGCAGTTCGAAAAGCAAGGCATGAAGATCATGCAAAAGGCCATCGTCAAACAGCTTGACCGTGCTGCCGACAAGGTGACCGCCCATATCGAGGTCGGCGGCAAGGTCGAGAAGCACGAATTTGACACCGTGATTTCCGCCGTGGGCATTGTCGGCAATACAGAGGATCTGGGTCTTGAGGATCTGGGCGTCAAAATCGACCGCACCCATGTCGTGACAGATGAATTCTGCCGCACTGGCGTTGAAGGGCTTTATGCCATCGGCGATATCGCGGGGGCACCGTGGCTGGCGCATAAAGCGTCACACGAGGGATCCATGGTCGCCGAATTGATCGCGGGCAAGCATGCCCATCCGGTGAAACCTGAATCCATCGCTGGCTGTACCTATTGCCATCCGCAAGTGGCCTCGGTCGGATATACCGAAGCCAAAGCCAAGGAATTGGGATTCGACGTAAAAGTTGGCCGCTTCCCCTTTATTGGCAACGGCAAGGCGATTGCCTTGGGCGAACCCGAGGGGATGATCAAGACTGTCTTTGATGCAAAGACCGGCGAATTGCTGGGTGCCCACATGATCGGCGCTGAAGTGACCGAGCTGATCCAGGGCTATGTTGTGGGCCGCCAGCTTGAGACGACCGAGGAGGATCTGATGAACACCGTCTTCCCGCATCCGACCCTGTCGGAGATGATGCACGAAGCCGTTCTTGATGCCTATGGCCGCGTCGTCCACATGTAAAATACAGCGCGCTATTGTGGTCTGGACGCAATAGCGCGCTGCTGCCATAGATTGTGCATGGTAAGTCTCAATCGCGTCGTCATGGGCCCGGCCTCCCGCCGGATGATCCAGAACCTCATTCCCCAGCAACTTGATGTTGCTGAAATCTCGGGGAAATGGGGCGAAATGTTCGAGTTCAAATCTTACGAACAGTTTAGATACCCCGAATATGACATCTGCGCGGGTCCGATTATGGACACCGAAATGAACCGTCCGCGCAAATTTGATCTGATCTTGGCTAATCAGGTCTGGGAGCACCTGGACCGGCCTTATGCAGCCACCAAAAACGTGCGCCGCATGCTGAAAAACGGCGGGCATTTCTGCGTTGCCGTGCCGTTCTTCGTTCCGTTTCACGCAGCCCCCATGGACAACTCACGCTGGTCGGCACGGGGGCTTTCAAACCTGCTGATCGAATGCGGTTTTGACCCCGAGGAAATACAGGCCAGCCAGTGGGGCAACCGCCACGCCGCGTTGCGCAATATGGAAGAAAAATGGCCCCCCGAATATGACGAGACGACGGACGACACGTCGAATGATCCGAACATGCCGATCTGTGCGTGGGCGCTGGCCCGAAAAACCTAACGCGCCAGACCATTAAAGCCTGTGTCGCGCAGGCTTGGGCGTTGCGAGCTTTCTGCGATCAAAACACCGCGAGAGTTGAGGGTTACTTTTACAGCATCGCGGCAAAGCTTCGCAAAAAAGCCCATCCCGACAGCCGCCATAGGTTTTTGCGGTGCCGGTCTCAGGCCCTTCAGATGTCAGCAAGACGCCAAAGCTTTCTGCAAGGCTGCCGAAAAACTGCGAAAGAAAGATGCGTGAAGAATTACTTCACTTTGGCCTGTGAGATTCTTTTATTGTTCTGGGTAAGAAGCAACCAACACAGGGCCAAACTCTCCAAGCAGATCGAAAGAATATGACAGGATTTCAGGCAAGGCACATGTGGGTTGGATCGAAATTTCGGCATCAAACACGGGCAAAGCAGCGGAAGAGCTGACCAACACTGCTGATCCAGTAAATAAATTTGTTAATGTTCCATTTATGTTCTAGATCAGGGGTGGCGATGGCGCAAACCATTGCTATGTGAAGGGTCACTGCCTTTGGGGGGCTGATATGGCTGAATTGAAGAACATCGAAGTCCGCGGCGCACGCGAGCATAATCTCAAGAATATCGACGTGGATATTCCGCGCGATAAGCTGGTCGTGATAACCGGGCTCTCAGGGTCGGGCAAATCGTCTTTGGCGTTTGATACGATCTATGCGGAGGGCCAACGCCGCTATGTCGAATCGCTTAGCGCCTATGCCCGCCAGTTCCTGGACATGATGCAAAAGCCGGATGTGGATCACATCAGCGGCCTCTCGCCCGCAATTTCGATTGAACAGAAAACAACGTCGAAAAACCCCCGCTCTACCGTTGGGACGGTTACTGAAATCTACGACTACATGCGTTTGCTGTTTGCCCGCGTCGGCACGCCCTACAGCCCAGCTACAGGCAAGCCGATCGAGGCGCAGCAGGTGCAAGACATGGTCGACCGCATCATGGCGATGGAGGAGGGGACCCGCGCCTATCTTCTGGCCCCGATCATCCGTGACCGCAAAGGTGAATACCGCAAGGAATTCCTTGAACTGCGCAAATCCGGTTTTCAACGGGTCAAAGTCAACGGCGAGTTTTTTGAACTGGACGAGCCACCCACGCTGGACAAGAAGTTTCGCCACGACATCGACGTTGTCGTGGACAGGATTGTCGTGCGCGACGGGCTGGAAACCCGGCTTGCCGACAGTCTGCGCACCGCCCTTGATCTGGCAGACGGTATTGCAATCATCGAAACCGCCCCGTCCGAGGGCGAGCCGGAGCGCCATACCTTCAGCGAGAAATTCGCCTGTCCGGTCAGTGGCTTCACCATCCCAGAGATCGAGCCGCGGTTGTTCTCTTTCAACGCACCCTTCGGGGCATGCCCGTCCTGTGACGGTCTGGGCAAAGAGCTGTTTTTTGACGAACGCCTTGTGGTCCCTGATCAAAACCTGAAGATCTTCGACGGTGCCTTGGCACCGTGGCGCAAGGGTAAGTCGCCCTATTTTTTGCAGACCATCGAAGCGATTGCCAAGCATTACGACTTTAACAAAAGCACCAAGTGGAAAGACCTGCCAGAAAATGTGCAGCAGGTTTTCCTTTTCGGCTCTGGCAAGGAAGAGATCAAATTCCGTTATGACGAAGGTGGCCGCGACTACGAGGTGAGCCGTGTTTTTGAGGGCGTCATCCCCAATATGGAACGCCGCTACCGCGAGACGGACAGCAACTGGATCCGCGAAGAATTCGAACGCTACCAGAACAACCGACCCTGCGGTAAATGCGAAGGCTACCGTCTGCGCCCCGAAGCATTGGCGGTCAAGATCGGCCCCGCTGGCGGAACGCCCGACCAACGCCTGCACGCAGGCCAAGTCGTGCAAATGTCGATCCGCGAGGCCTATGAGTGGTGCACTGCCGTCCCGGACCAACTCAGTAAACAGAATAATGAAATTGCACGCGCGATCCTCAAGGAAATCCGAGAACGCCTTGGATTCCTGAATAATGTGGGATTAGAGTATCTTACACTGGCACGTTCAAGTGGAACTTTGAGTGGTGGTGAAAGTCAGCGCATTCGTCTGGCGTCTCAGATCGGTTCTGGGCTGACGGGCGTTCTTTACGTGCTGGACGAACCTTCCATCGGTCTGCACCAGCGCGACAACGACCGTTTGCTGCTGACGCTCAAGAACCTCCGCGATCAGGGCAACACCGTGATCGTCGTGGAACATGACGAAGAAGCGATCCGCGAGGCCGACTATGTCTTTGACATCGGTCCGGGTGCCGGAGTGCATGGCGGGAGGGTGGTCAGCCACGGCACGCCCGAACAGGTTGCAAATGACCCGAATTCTTTGACAGGGATGTATTTGACCGGCAAACGCGAAATTGCCGTGCCCAAGACACGTCGCAAGGGCAACAAAAAGAAACTCCGGGTCGTCAAGGCGACGGGCAATAATCTTCAAAACCTCACGGTTGACTTCCCCTTGGGGCAGTTCGTCTGTGTCACCGGTGTCTCAGGGGGCGGGAAATCCACCCTCACCATCGAGACCCTGTTTAAAACGGCCTCCATGAACCTGAACGGCGCACGGCAAACACCTGCACCCTGCGAGACGATCAAGGGTCTGGAACACCTTGATAAAGTCATCGATATCGACCAGCGCGCCATTGGCCGCACGCCACGGTCGAACCCGGCCACCTATACTGGTGCATTTACACCGATCCGCGACTGGTTTGCGGGCCTGCCCGAGGCGAAGGCGCGCGGCTACAAGCCCGGACGGTTCAGCTTCAACGTCAAAGGGGGGCGCTGCGAGGCGTGTCAGGGCGACGGTGTGATCAAAATAGAAATGCACTTCTTGCCAAACGTCTATGTGGAATGCGAAACCTGCAAAGGTAAGCGCTATAACCGCGAAACGCTTGAGGTGAAGTTCAAGGGCAAATCCATCGCCGACGTGCTGGATATGACTGTGGAAGACGCGCAAAGCTTCTTTACCGCCGTCCCGTCCATCCGCGAGAAAATGGACGCTTTGGTGCGTGTGGGCCTTGGCTATATCAAGGTCGGCCAACAGGCGACCACCCTTTCGGGCGGTGAAGCACAGCGCGTGAAACTCTCCAAGGAACTGAGCAAACGATCAACGGGCCGCACGCTTTATATCCTGGACGAGCCAACCACCGGTCTGCATTTCGAAGATGTGCGCAAGCTGTTGGAAGTGCTGCATGAATTGGTCGATCAAGGCAATTCGGTCATTGTGATCGAGCATAACCTTGATGTGGTGAAAACCGCTGACCACATCATCGATATTGGCCCCGAGGGCGGTGACGGTGGGGGGTACGTGGTCGCCACCGGTACGCCGGAACAGGTGGCGGAGGTCGCTGAAAGCTATACGGGCCAGTATCTCAAGCCAATGTTGTCACCCCGTAAGGTCGCCGCGGAATAAGCAGCGTCTTTCATTTTGCAAAGTAAACTCCACAGGGGTCCGGGGGGGGTGAAACCCCCGGTCTCACCTCTCGGAACTCATCCCCGGTTGCGTCCTTCAAATCGAGGCAGCATCGCTGAAAAGTCTTTGCCCTTGCCCCCTTCATCCTCGACGAATTGGGCATAAAGCGCGCGGGCCAGCTCTCCCATCGGCGTGTCGGCATTGGCCATTTCAGCGGCCTGCTGCGACAATCCCAAATCCTTGAGCATCAATTCGGCTGCAAACCCCGGCTCATATCCGTTGTCGGCTGGTGACTTGGGGCCGACACCAGGGGCGGGGCAATAGGCATTCATTGACCAGCTGTACCCCGATGATGTGCTGACGACGTCAAACATCTTTTGACGGTCAAGGCCCAGTTTGTCGGCCAGTGCGAAAGCTTCGCAGGTGGCAATCATCGTCACGCCCAAAATCATGTTGTTGCAGATCTTGGCCGCCTGGCCAGATCCGGCAGCTCCGCAATGCACGGCTTTTTGACCCATGATGTCGAACAGCGGCTTTGCTTTTGCGAAAGCTGCATCCGACCCTCCGGCCATAAAAGTCAGGGTGCCGCCAGCAGCGCCGCCGATGCCACCAGAGACAGGCGCATCAATCGCCAAAATATCTTCATTTTCAGCGGCTTCCGAGGTGTTCTTGGCACTTTCCACGTCCACGGTCGAGCAGTCGATAAACAAGGTACCTGCCGCCATATAGGGGATCGCCTGCGCTGCCACCTGTCGAAGGATCGACCCGTTTGGCAACATGGTGATCACAACGTCCATCCCTGTGACAGCCGTTTGCAGATCGGGGGCAACGCCAACGCCCTCGGCCGTTGTGCCTGCGACATCAAAGCCGGTGACCGTATGCCCGGCCTTGGCCAGATTGGCGGCCATCGGCGCGCCCATGTTGCCCAACCCGATGAAACCGATTTTTGAGGTACTCATGTCATTTTCTCCAGTTTAAGGGCGTCTTGGCCTAAGGGTTGCAGCATCTTCGCGACGGCTGCGAGTGGCACGTTCATATCCGCATACTGCCAGCTTGGGTTGCGATCCTTGTCGATGATCGCAGCACGGATGCCTTCAAGGAAATCGCTATGCTCCATCGCACGGAAGGAAAAACGATACTCCAGATCCAACGCTTTTTCGATGCTCAGCGAGGGCCCGCGCAACCGGTGGATCACCTCGATTGTGGCGGCCATTGCAAGCGGGCTCATCCGGGACATCTTTTTCAGACAGTCTTGCGTGAATGCGCTGTCCTTCTTCCTGAGATTGTTCAAGATATCCTCAAGCGCCTCACCGTCGAATGTCTCGTTGATCTGCCCCTCATCCTCTGCCAGAGCCGAAGCTGGCGGGGTGATCTTGAGCTTGTCCAGAATGTCAGTCGTACCACTGCGTTCAAGCGCAGAAATCGCGTCTTTCCACTTTAGCTCTGGTAGGTAAATATCTGCAAAGCCTGCAAAAATTGCATCTTCGCCCGCCATGCGCGTTGCTGTGGTGCCCAAGTATTCTCCGACGCGTCCCGGCGCGAGGGCAAGCATCAAGGTGCCGCCCACATCAGGCATCAAGCCGATTCCGCATTCGGGCATGGCAATCTGGCTGCTTTCACCTACGACGCGGTGCGATCCATGGCAGCCGATCCCGACACCGCCGCCCATTGTAAAGCCCTGCAAGAAGGATACCACCGGCTTGGCGTAAGCGAAAATCTTGGCGTTCAGGCGATATTCATCGGCCCAGAACTTACGCCCATAGGTGAAATTGCCCTTTGTGCCTGTCGCATACAACTCGGCGATATCACCGCCCGAACAAAATGCCCGATCACCTTCTGCATCAATAACGACAAGATCAACGTCGTCATTGTCGCGCCAGTCGTCAAACGCGTTTTCGATTGCCAGACACATCTCATAGGTCATGGCGTTCAGTGCGTGCGGGCGGGTCAGGGTGATCCGGCCAGCGCGTCCGGCTATGCGTATTGAAATATCGCTCATCTATTTTTCAACATGTCTCGGGCGACGATGACGCGCATGATTTCATTCGTGCCTTCAAGGATCTGATGCACGCGCAGATCGCGCACCAGCTTTTCGATGCCGTAATCCGCCAGATAGCCGTAGCCGCCATGCAGTTGCAGGCATTGGTCAACGACTTTGCTGCCGGTCTCGGTCACGAATTTCTTGGCCATGGCGCAGAACTTGGTGGCATCCGGCGCGCCGGTATCAAGCTTCCAAGCGGCTTGGCGCAGGAACGTGCGCGCGGCTTGCAGTTCAATCTCCATATCCGCAAGGCGCCATTGCAGGCCTTGGAACTGGTCGATGGGTTGTCCGAATGCCTTGCGATCGCCCATATAGGTCAGGGTCGAACTCAGCGCGGTCTGTGCCGCGCCCAAGGAACAGGCGGCGATGTTCAAACGACCGCCATCCAGGCCCATCATCGCATATTTGAAACCTTTTCCTTCCTCACCGACCAGATTGCCAGCGGGAATATTGCAGTTGTCAAACTGGACTTGGGCAGTAGGTTGGCTGCGCCAGCCCATTTTATCTTCTAGCCCTCCGAAAGACAGCCCCTCTGTGCCGTCTTCCACATAGACTGTGGACACGCCCGCAGCGCCGTCATCAGAGGTGCGCACCATGGTAACATAGGCGTCTGAGTATCCGCCGCCCGAGATAAAGGATTTTGTACCGTTAAGCGTGTAGCCGTCATTCGTGCGGTCGCATTTTGTCTTGAGTGCAGCGGCATCCGACCCTGACCCCGGTTCGGTCAGACAATAACTGAGGACAGTGTTCATCGAAAGCACATCGCCCATGATCCGCGCCTTCAGATCATCGCCGGCAAAACTGTCGAGCATCTTGGCGCACATGTTGTGGATCGACAAAAACGCCGCGACGGACGGACAGGCCATGCTAAGCGCTTCGAACACCAGCGTGGCATCAAGACGTGACAGCCCCGATCCACCTGCATCTTCCGAAACATAGAGCCCACCAAAACCAAGCTCGGCGATCTTGGGCCAGAGTTCTTTGGGAATGGTTTCGTCTTTTTCCCATTGCCGCGCGTGGGGGGCGATGTGTTCTTGGCCAAAGCCGTGAGCCATGTCGAAAATGGCGGTCTGTTCTTCGGATAATGCGAAATCCATATCGGTTGATCCCTCCTCAGATCGGTCGAATTGAACGGTTGTTTAATTGTAGCAAGACCTGACGGTCACGCAAGGTCACAGATCGGCATGAAACTCTTCTATCAGGTGTTTGACCACGGCTTGACCGGGGTTTTCGACTGCAGCGGCATGAACGGCCCGTTGGTGCGCGGCGCTGGTGCCGGTTTTTACGATCTCCCGCACAGCGCAAACCTCATCAAGACAGTTCAGGGCCTCGGCATCTTCCACCAAGAGGCTGATCAACTCTTCCATCAAATCTGCAAAGGGCACGATGATGCCACGGCCAAAGTCGATCAGGCCTTCTTCGGTGCCATAGCGCTGCGCGCGCCAACGGTTTTCTGAAATCAGAAAACGGTCATAGGTGCGCCACCGCAGATTGCTGTCCTTCAAGCGCAACAACATCCGCACCACCGCCTGACTAATGGCGGCCAAGGCAAGAGTATGCTCCAGACGGGGCGTGACATCGCAAATCCGTGTTTCAAGCGTTGGGAAGGCATCAGACGGTCGCAAATCCCACCAGATTTTGCTGGTATTCTCAATGATGCCCGCGTCGATCAGTGTGTTCGTGGTGCGCTCGTAAGCCGTCCAACTGGGGAATTGGGGGGGCAGGCCGGTGCGGGGCATATTGTCGAAAACAGAAATCCGATAGGATGCGAGACCGGTATCATCGCCCTGCCAAAACGGTGAGGATGCGGAAAGAGCCAGCATGTGCGGCAGGAAATACGACAACTGTGGCATCAGATCGATGCGCTGACTGTTATCCTCTATGCCGACATGGACATGCATACCGCAAATCAACATGCGCCGTGCAACGGCGGCCAGTTCATCTTCCAGATTGGAATAGCGGTCCTTTACGGTGAAATCCTGATTTTTCCACTCGGAAAAAGGATGGCAGGCAGCGGCGATAGGGGCAAGGTTGTGGGCCTTGGCATGGTGCGCAATGCGGCGGCGCAGATGTGAAAGATCCCTGCGCGCCTCCGCGATGGACCCGCAGACTTTTGTGCCGACCTCGATCTGGCATTGCAAAAATTCCGGGCTGACCTGATCGCCCAGATCGTTCTTGCATGCCTCCATCAGCGCGTCGGGGGCGGCGGCAAGCGCATAGCTGTCCAGATCAACCAGCAGATATTCTTCCTCGATACCGATCGTGAACTCTGATTGCATCATGCCCCCCTGAAGGTGAAATTCCCCGCCCCATGGCTGCTGCGCATGGGGCGGGGGATGGAAGTTTTATTCCATCGGTTTGAAGTTGAACTCGCCACCTTCCTTGATGCCCGACGGCCAGCGCGAGGTAACGGTTTTTGTGCGTGTATAGAACTTGAACGCATCGGGGCCGTGTTGGTTCAGGTCGCCAAAGACCGATTTTTTCCAGCCACCAAAGGTGTGATAGGCCAGCGGCACAGGGATCGGTACGTTGATGCCGATCATGCCCACGTTGACGCGGTTGGCGAAATCACGGGCAGCGTCGCCGTCGCGGGTAAAGATCGCGGTGCCGTTGCCCATCTCGTGGTCCATGGCAAGGCCAAGCGCTTCTTCATAGGTTTTGGCGCGCACGCAGGACAAAACAGGGCCAAAGATTTCCTGCTTGTAGATGTCCATGTCCTTGGTGACGTTGTCGAACAGGTGTGGCCCGACAAAGAAGCCGTCTTCGTAGCCTTGCAGGTTGAACTCACGGCCATCGACCACCAGCGTAGCGCCTTGATCGATACCGGTCTGGACCAACCGTTGGATATTCGCCTTTGCCGCACCGGTAACGACGGGGCCGTAGTCGACATCTTTGCCAGCCGTGTATGGACCGACTTTCAGCTTTTCGATGCGGGGCACCAGCTTTTCGATCAGACGGTCAGCAGTTTCGTCGCCCACAGGGACAGCGACCGAAATCGCCATGCAACGTTCGCCCGCAGCACCATACCCAGCACCAATCAGCGCATCGGCAGCTTGGTCCAGATCTGCGTCGGGCATGATGATCATGTGGTTCTTGGCACCGCCAAAGCACTGCACACGCTTGCCGTTGGAACAGCCTGTGCCGTAGATATATTCCGCAATCGGGGTAGAGCCGACAAAACCCACGGACTGGATCACGGGATGGTGCAGGATCGCATCGACCGCTTCCTTGTCGCCGTTGACCACTTGGATGATCCCCTTGGGCAGGCCCGCTTCTTCCAGCAGTTCCGCCAGCATCAGCGGGACAGACGGATCACGCTCGGATGGTTTCAGGATGAAAGCGTTGCCGCACACGATGGCAGGTGCGAACATCCACATCGGGATCATCGCGGGAAAGTTGAAGGGCGTGATGCCGGCAGAAACACCCAAAGGCTGACGCATGGAATACATGTCGATGCCGGGGCCGGCACTGTCTGTATAGTCGCCCTTGAGCAGTTCAGGCGCGCCAATGCAGTATTCCACGACCTCAAGTCCGCGCTGCACATCCCCTGCGGCGTCTGGCAAGGTCTTGCCGTGCTCGCGGCTCAGCGCTTCGGCCAGCTTGTCCATGTCGCGATTCAGCAGATCGACGAATTTCATCATGACGCGCGCGCGGCGTTGCGGGTTGACGGCGGCCCAAGCAGGTTGTGCGGCCATGGCGTATTTTACCGCCTGGTCCATCTCGTCTGCATTGGCCAGCGGGCACTTTGCCTGCACTTCGCCCGTCGCTGGGTTGTAGACGTCGGCAAAACGGCCCGACGTGCCTTTGACGTGTTCGCCGTTCAGGTAATGGGTCAACTCTTGCATGGGAATCCTCCGGTTATATTTGACACGAGGATAGGCTTGCAAAAAACCAAGATAAAGGGGCATGAAGTCAAAACTGTTTTGCATTTTTGCAAGATGGGTGCGGGCAGGAGAGCGGGGAGGGGGCCAGCCCCCGTCCTTGCGGACTCCCCCGGAGTTTATTTGGCAAAATGAAGGCAAAGGGGGCGCGATGTTGGGAAACTGGGATGATTTGAGGCTGTTTTTGGCGGTGGCACGCGAACAAAGCCTTTCGGGAGCGGGCAAGGTCTTGCGGCTTGATCCGGCGACACTGGGACGCCGGATGGCGCGGGTCGAAAAAGGCCTTGGGGTAACTTTATTTGTGAAATCACCTACGGGCTATGCGCTGACCGACGCAGGCGCGCAATTGCTTGCACGCGCCGAAGCGGCCGAGCAGGCGATGCGCGTGGCAACGGCAGAGGTGGCAGAACCGTCAGAAGGATTGACCGGACAAATCAGGATCGGTGCGCCGGATGGCTGTGCCAACTATCTGCTGCCGCAAGTCTGCGCGCGTCTGGTGGCCGAGAATCCCGAGCTTGATATCCAGATTGTTGCCTTGCCGAGGGTCTTTAACCTGTCGCGGCGCGAGGCGGACATGGCGATCGGTGTAAGCGCGCCCACAGCCGGGCGGCTGATCGTGCAAAAAATCACCGACTACCGGCTGCATCTGGCGGCCTCCAAGCAATATCTGGCTCAAAGCCCTCCCATCAGCAGTGTCACCGACCTGCTGGGACATCGATTGGTCGGGTATATCCCTGATATGATCTTTGACCGTGAACTGGATTACCTGACCGAGTTGGGCATGACCCGCGTGCCGCTTGCGTCAAATTCGGTGTCTGTGCAGGTCAATATGATCCGACAGGGGGGCGGTGTGGGTATCGTGCATGATTTCTCGCTGTCTGCCACGCCCGGTGTGACGCGTATCTTGACAAAGGAGGTGAGCCTGAGCCGCGCTTTCTATCTTATTCGCCACGAGGATGACCGGCGTAATCAAAGGTTAAGCCGTTTTGCGGAAGGTTTGGCGCAAGGCGTGCGACAGGAAGTTGCGCGGCTTGAGGCAAATGCTTGACACGTAACAGTATTAAAGGGAACCTTAGGGGAAGAGCAATAATATTGCGGAGGGTTATTTAATGCTTGTATCTCAAATCCTGAAAACCAAGTCGGACGACAGTGTGACCACGGTCAAGCCGACAATGCTGATTGCTGAGGCTGCCAAGATGCTGGCAGACAAGCGGATCGGTACGCTGGTGATTTCAAGTGACGGGAAATCGCCAGATGGGATCCTGTCAGAGCGTGATATCGTACGCGAATTAGGCAACCAGGGCGCTGCATGTCTGGACATGACTGTGGAAAGCCTGATGACCCGCAAGCTGGTGACCTGCACCAAAAACGAGCGGTCGGATGCGATTTTGTCAAAGATGACCGAAGGGCGGTTTCGCCATATGCCTGTGATCGAGGACGGCGTTCTGATTGGGTTGGTGTCGCTGGGCGACGTGGTCAAGGCGCGGCTGATGCAGTTGTCGATGGAAAAAGACGCCCTTGAAGGGATGATCATGGGGCACTGACACTTTGGCGTAAAAGGCCGTTGCGTTCCGGACGCGTAAATGCTTGCTTGCACCGAAATTTCTGACCCAAGAAAACAGGATTGCCCTATGCGCGTTGGCCTTTATCCCGGCACATTTGACCCGATTACATTGGGCCACCTTGATATCATCCGACGCGCTTCGACCTTGGTGGACAAACTGGTGATAGGGGTGGCCATCAACCGCGACAAAGGCCCGTTGTTTGAGCTGGAGGAACGGGTCGAGCTGATCACATCTGAATGTACGGAACTGTCCAAAGAGATGGGGACAGAGATTGTCGTGCACCCGTTTGAAAATCTTTTGATCGATTGCGCCCGCGATGTCGGGGCGCAGATGATCATTCGTGGCCTGCGCGCCGTGGCAGATTTTGAGTATGAATATCAGATGGTTGGCATGAACCGAAAACTTGATGACAGCATCGAGACAGTGTTCATGATGGCCGAAGCCGAACATCAGGCGATCGCCAGCAAGCTGGTCAAGGAAATTGCCCGGCTTGGCGGCGACGTCAGCAAATTCGTGACGCCCGCCGTCAATGCCGAGCTAAAAAGACGCTTCGCAAAGAAATAACCGCTTACAGGAACTTGGCGATTACCCGCGAAGTATCCAGCATGCGGTTCGAAAAGCCCCATTCATTGTCATACCAAGCCATGACGCGCACCTGCGTGCCGCCCTGAACCGACGTCTGATCGGTCGCCACCACGCATGAATGGATGTCGTGGTTCAGATCGATCGAGACCAACGGGCGGTCGACCATTCCCATGATCCCTTTGAGGGGACCTTCGGAGGCTGCGCGCAAAACATCATTCACCTCTGTAGCGGTCACGTCGCGCGAGACTTCGATGACCAGATCAACGCAAGAGACGTTTGGCGTGGGGACGCGGATCGCCGTACCACCGATCAACCCGTCAAGCTCTGGCAGGACCTTGCCCAGCGTCTTGGCGGCACCGGTTGTGGTGGGAATCATCGACATTGACGCGGCACGTGCGCGGTAAAGATCGCTATGCGCCGTGTCATGGGTCGGCTGGTCGCCGGTGAAAGCGTGGATCGTCGTCATGTGCCCGTGCACAATCTTGAACGCGTCGTTCAGCGTCTTGGTCAGCGGTGCCATGCAGTTTGTGGTGCAAGACGCGTTGCTCATCACGACATCATCTGCGTCGATCAGATCGTGGTTCACACCGTAAACGATTGTTTTCATGGCGTCTTTGCCTGGCGCAGAGATAAGCACGCGTTTCGAACCATTTTTAAGATGCTTTGCGGCACCGTCGTGGCTTACGAAGATACCTGTGCATTCCAGTGCGATATCGACATCGCCCCAAGGCAGCGCGGCGGGGTCGCGCTCGGCTGTGACGCTGATCGGGCCCTGGCCCACATCCATCGTGCCATCGCCCAAAGTGACCGGGCGGCCAAATCGACCATGGACGGAGTCGAATTCGAACAGATGTGCGTTTGTCTCAAGCGGGGCAAGATCATTGATTGCGACCACCTGAAGGTCATCACCACCCTGTTCAATCAAGGCGCGCAGGACGTTTCGGCCGATGCGGCCAAATCCGTTGATTGCAAGTTTGGTTGCCATGAGCATTCTCCTGAATTTGATAGCGCTAACATGGCGATTTAGACAAAAGAGTCAACCGTGGGGCAGGAAATCACCTGCGTGATGGTCTGAAATCATCTTGGATCTGACAACTTAGTTTCCAATCAACGCCAAAACGCGACCCATTCAATCAAGTCCAGAAACTTTTTGCTGAGAAAAACCAGGTTTTCATTTTCATACATCAACGTGTCGACCGTAAATGCCCCGATCAGGATAATACCCAAAACCAACGAAATAGGAGTGTTCATGGCGTATTTCCTTGCGCAGGCGTTGCCTTGATATGACAGGGCAACGCTGGTGCTGCAAGTCTCAGCCCAGTTTACCCATCGCGACGGCGACATCGGCCATGCGCACCGAAAAGGCCCACTCGTTGTCGTACCATGCCAGCACGCGCACCATCCGGTTTGCGACAACCATCGTTTGATCGGGCGCGAAGATCGAGCTGTGTTCGGTGTGGTTGAAATCGATCGATACCTTTTGTTCGGGATCATATGCCAGAACGCGGCTCATCGGGCCTTGGCTTGCGGCAAGCATTGCGGCGTTCACCTCGTCTACGGTCACGTCGCGCGATGCACGAAAGGTCAGATCGACAGCGCTGACGTTCGGGGTCGGTACGCGCATTGCGGTACCGTCCAGCTTGCCCTTGAGGGCAGGCAGCACTTCGCCCAATGCGGCAGCAGCCCCGGTCGAGGTCGGAATAAGCGCCATTCCCGCGGCACGTGCGCGGTACAAATCATCATGGCGGCGGTCCAGTGTCGGCTGATCGCCGGTATAGCTGTGGATCGTGGTCATGATGCCATATTCGATGCCGAATGCTTCATGCAGAACCTTTGCCAGCGGGGCCAGACAGTTGGTGGTGCACGACCCGTTCGAGATCATTGTGTCGGAGGTCTGCAAATCGCCTTCGTTCACGCCGTAAACCACTGTACGGTCAACGTTTTTGCCCGGCGCTGACAGCAAAACGCGCTTGGCACCACGTTCAAGATGTACTTTTGCCTTGGTGCCGTCGTTGAATTTTCCGGTGCATTCCAGAACGACATCGCAGCCGTCCCAGTTCAACTCACGCATGTTGTAGGTCGACATGACTTCGATCGGGCCTTGGCCCAAGTCCAATGTGCCAGAGCCGATTTTGACTTCGTTTGGGAAACGCCCATGGACGGAATCGTATTTGATCAGATGTGCCGCACTCTCGATCGGGCCTGTGGCGTTGATGCGCACCACTTCGATGTCATCGCGCCCCGAAGCTGCGATATGAGAGAGGGTGCAGCGACCAATACGGCCAAATCCGTTAATACCAACTTTGATGGTCATGGCGCGTCCTTTGAGAAATGCGGTGACGTTGCGCGCTCTATAGCGTTAGGGCGCGGCTGTAAGAAAGGGGAAAAGGGAATAGTTTCCGTATGTTAGCGTTAACCTCTGATGTTAGCGGTAAATGTCACAGGGTCTTTGCCTTCGCGCGTCGCTGGGGTAGGCTGCTCAGGATATATTTGGAGAGTTGAGATGAGCGGTTTACTGGCGCTGTTGGATGATGTGGCGGCCATTGCCAAAGTGGCAGCGGCAAGTGTGGATGACGTGTTCGGCCAGGCGGCCAAGGCCAGTGCGAAAGCAGCAGGGGCTGTGATCGACGATGCGGCGGTCACGCCAAAATATGTGCATGGCTTCGAAGCGAACCGTGAATTGCCGATCATCTGGCGGATCACCAAGGGGTCGCTGAAGAACAAGCTGGTGTTCTTGCTTCCGGCGGGATTGCTGCTCTCGAACTTTGCGCCTTGGGCCATACCGCCGCTTTTGATGCTTGGCGGTGCCTATCTGTGTTTTGAAGGGGCCGAGAAGGTTGCCCATGCATCGGGGATCGGCGGGGCGGGCCACGAGGATCACCCCGGCAAGAAAGAGGTGATCGAGGATCCCGCGCATCTGGAAGAGGAAAAGGCCCGAGGGGCAATCAAGACTGATTTCATCCTGTCCGCCGAGATCATGACGATTGTTCTGTCCAACCTCGCCGTGTCGAACTTCTGGACGGAGGCGGCGGCGCTGGCCGCGGCTGCTGTTATGATTACCGTCGCCGTTTACGGATCGGTGGCGTTGATCGTCAAGGCCGATGATGTCGGGCTTTACATGGCGAAAAACGGCAATCTCGGCCCCACGCGGGTGCTGGGGCGCGCGATTGTGCGTGGGATGCCGGGTTTTCTCAAGGCGCTGACAATTGTCGGTACGGCAGCGATGCTTTGGGTCGGCGGGTCGATCATCATCCACGGGATGGAGGAGTTGGGCTTTGGTGTGCTTGGACACTTTATCCACGATATTGCGGTCTCGATCGGTAATTTCGTGCCGTCTTATCGTGGTGCCGTTGAATGGATCGCCAAGGCTGCGATTGATGGCATTTTGGGGCTGGCTTTGGGCTTGCTGCTGATCCCTCTGGGCGAGAAGATCGTCACCCCCCTGTGGCGCGCCGTGTTCAACCGCAAAAAGAAAGACCCCGCAGCGGTCTAGCCATCTGCGGGCAACGGCGGGTTCGAGCCCAACCCGTGAATTCGTCAGGTGCGGCGAATGTCTGGTTCAAGTTTCACCCCTTCTGCGGTCCTTTGCAGAACAGGGCTGCGTGCTGCAACGGCACCATTTAATGCGCAGCGTTCTGATGTAGCACAACCTGAAAACGCAAAAGGGGGCCTGCGTGGCCCCCTTTGTAATCTCTCAAAATACGGCTGGGTTACAGCAGCGCCTTGGCTTTGTCGGCGACATTCTCGGCAGTGATGCCGAATTTTTCGAACAGCACGTCTGCCGGGGCAGAGGCACCGAAACGGTCCATGCCAACGAAATCAGCCTTGTTCCATTTGCCGCGCTCTCCGGTCAGCCAACGGTCCCACCCTTGGCGCACGGCGGCTTCGACACCGACGCGCACGGGGCCCGCAGGCAGAACCTTGCGGCGATAGCTCTCGTCTTGTGCGGCGAACAGCTCCATGCAGGGCATGGACACAACGCGGGTGCCGATGCCTTGTTCTTGAAGGATATCACGCGCCTTGAGCGCAATCTCGACCTCAGAGCCGGTGGCGATCAGGATGACCTGACGTTTGCCTTCGGAATCGGCCAGCACATAGGCACCTTGTTCGGTCAGGTTCTTGTTCTTGTGCTCAAGCCGCACGGTCGGCAGCCCTTGTCGGGTCAATGACAAAACCGACGGGGTTTCTTTCGAGGTCAGCGCAATTTCCCACGCTTCGGCAGTTTCCACCGTGTCGGCGGGGCGGAAGACATAGGTATTTGGCGTTGCACGCGAAATCGCCAGATGCTCGACCGGCTGGTGGGTCGGGCCATCTTCGCCCAGACCGATGCTGTCATGGGTCATGACGAACACGGTTGGCACTTTCATCAATGCGGCCAAACGCATTGCCGGGCGGGCGTAATCGGTGAAACACATGAACGTGCCGCCGTAAGGGCGCACGCCGCCATGCAGCGCCATACCGTTCATCGCAGACGCCATGCCATGTTCGCGGATACCCCAATAGACATAACGCCCGCCACGGTTGTCGATGTCAAACACACCCAGATCCGCCGTCTTGGTGTTGTTCGATCCGGTCAGATCCGCCGACCCGCCGACAGTCTCGCTATACAACGGGTTCAACACTTCGAGCGTCTTTTCGCTGCTGGAACGGGTGGCCAGCTTTGGCGCGTTTTCCGACATCTGCTTTTTGAAGGCCTTGACCGTCGCACTCAGTTTCTTGGGTGCATCGCCCGCCAAGGCGCGGTTGAATTCCTCGCGCTTGGTGCGCGACATCTCGTCGAAACGCGTTTCCCAGGCTTTGCGATCTTCGGCACCGCGTGCGCCAATCGCTTCCCATGCGGATTTGACATCGGCTGGTATATCGAAAGGGCCGCTTGTCCAGCCATAGGCTGCTTTCGCCTCGGCCATCTGGTCGGCATCCGTCAGGGCGCCGTGGCCTTTGGAGGTATCCTGTGCCGCATGGCCAAGCGCGATATGCGTCTTGCAGGCGATCATCGACGGCAGATCGGATTTGCGCGCCTTGGTCAGTGCTGCGTCGATCTCATCGGGGTTGTGACCGTCAATCTCGATCACATGCCAACCCGCCGCTTTGAAACGCGCGACCTGATCAACGGTGTCGGACAAGCTCACAGGTCCGTCGATGGTGATGTTGTTATTGTCCCACATCATGATCAGCTTGCCCAGCTTGTGGCGGCCTGCAAGGGCGATCGCCTCGTGGCTGACGCCTTCCATCAAGCATCCGTCGCCCGCGATCACATAGGTAAAGTGGTCGACGATCTTTGGGCCAAAATGGGCGCGCTGGATTTCTTCGGCCATCGCAAAGCCGACAGAATTGGCGATGCCTTGACCCAACGGCCCCGTGGTCGTTTCGATCGCATCGGCCAGAAAATTCTCGGGGTGGCCGGCGGTGCGCGCACCGATCTGGCGGAAATTCTTCAGCTCTTGGATCGGGAATTGCGCGTCACCCACCAGGTGCAGCAGCGAGTAGATCAACATCGATCCGTGGCCGGCAGACAGAATGAAGCGGTCGCGGTCTGGCCACAGGGGGTTGGCCGCGTCAAACTTCAGGTGCTTTTCAAACAACACCGTGGCGACGTCCGCCATGCCCATCGGCATACCCGAGTGGCCGGAATTGGCAGCAGCGACAGCGTCCAATGTCAGGGCGCGAATGGCGGTCGCTTTGGACCAATGCTCAGGATTTGCTTTCGCAAGGGCGTTTAGATCCACGGTGCAGCTTCCTTATAAGGGGGAGAGTATGTTTTGCCGGATCAATACCAGCCACCCCGCAAAGATCAAGTGCAAGCGCATCCAGGCAGAAAGCTGCATCAATAGCCCGTCCCAAGGTGTTGTTCTTAAAGGGGCAGTAATTTGCGCAGGGTTTAGGTAGGATCGTCGGCAACAGCGTTGACCAGCGATTCGATGCTTGGCAGACTGCAAAAAATGATTTGCGAGGAATAAAGGCAATGAGCGACATAGAAGAATTGCAAGGCCGCATCCTTGCCGCCATGGAACGCGCATCGCGTGGGCTTGAAAAACTTGCGGTCGCCAAGGAGGAAGGCCCCGATCTGTCGCAAGAACTGGATGAGGAACGCCTTGCCAACGCGCAACTGACCGAGCGTGTCAAAACGCTCAAGCAACGCCTTGAGACCGAAACGGCCGAGGTGCAGGCAAAACTGGACGCCGCCGAGGCGCAACTGGCACAGTCAGCAGATGGCCAAAGCCGGATTGCAAAGCTGGACATCGAATTGCAAAGGGTGCGCCGCGCCAATGCGCAACTGTCCGAAGCCTGCGCTGCCCTGCGCGCCGCGAACGAGAAAGGCGTCGGAGAACCGCACCTGATCAACAAGGCGATGTTGGCTGAACTTGATGCTTTGCGCGCGGCCCGTGCCGCCGATATCGCAGAGACTGACGCAATACTATCCGCACTCACCCCCCTTGTTGCCGCCGCGCAGGAGAACGCCTGATGCCCGAAGTCACCATTTCCATTGGCGGTCGCCAGTTTGAAGTTGCCTGCCAGGAGGGCGAAGAAAGCTATCTGCACGCCGCAGCCAAGATGCTTGATGACGAGGCCCAGATCCTGTCCGATCAAGTGGGCCGCATGCCCGAAGCGCGGATGTTGTTGATGGCGGGCCTTTTGCTGGCCGACAAAACCGCCAGTGTCGAAGATAAAATCACAGAGTTGCGCGCCGAACTTACAGAACGGGAGGCCGAACTGTCGGGCCTGCGCAACGTGGTGGTTGAACCCGAACGCATCGAGGTTGCCGTGATCCCACAATCGGTAAACGACGGTCTGGCCGAAATGGCAGCCCGCGCCGAGGCATTGGCGCAAGAGATCGAGGATAAGGCGGCAGGTTAATGGGGGACGTTTTTCAGCGGCGTCTTCAGCTGTTGCTGAAAGACGCCGCGTTTCTTAATTTAACTGGTCGTCGTCGCTGCCGCGGCATCACCCTTGGGCGAACCCCACATAAGCGGCATAGGCAACCAGAAACGCGATACCAACGCCGCGCCCGATCACGGGCCGTTTCAGCAAAAGCGCTGTAATCAGCAGCGAGACCACGATCATGACAGGCAGATCGAACGTCAGGAAACGGTCTGCAACAGGAATCGGCTGGATGATTGCGGTGATCCCGAGAATCCCCAGCACGTTAAAGATGTTGGACCCGATGACATTGCCAATCGCAATCTCGGACTGACGCCGGATGGCCGCGATGACGGAAGTCGCCAGTTCCGGCAAAGATGTCCCGATTGCAACAATGGTCAGCCCGATGAACGCCTCTGACAGGCCGGCACCGCGCGCGATTGACACTGCACCATCCACCAAAAACCGCGCCCCGAAGATCAGTGCGACAAGTCCAGCAAGAACCCAAAGCATGGCAATGATCGCAGAGGGCGGATTCTCCTCGGCCGACATGTCGTCAGCCGCATCGCCGGGCCTCAGATAAGCCGACGCCAGATAGGCGATCAGCCCGACCAACAGCACCGCACCTGCAAACCTGCCGATCTCTCCAAGCATGAATATCGGCACCAAAGCCACCGATGCGGCGATCATAACGCCGGTATCGCGTCGCAAAGTGCTGCCAGACACACGGATCGGCCAGACAAGCGCAGTGATCCCCATGATCAGCAGAATATTGGCGATGTTTGACCCGACGATATTGCCGACGGCAATATCAGGCACACCGCGCCAAGCTGCATTGACGGACACCAGCAGTTCTGGCGTCGAGGTGCCGAAGCCTACGACCGTCAAGCCAATCAGAAGCGGCGACATCGACAAACGCCGCGCAATGCCGACACTGCCGCGCACCAGCGCTTCACCGCCCAGAAACAGGCATAGCAGCCCGACCGCAACGTATATGTAATCCAAGATAATTTCTCCAAGGCAGCAAGCCCGCCCGCGCCACAGATAGGGATCGGGGGGTAGCCCATTCAAGGGTCCGAAACACGGGCCCCAAAATAAATCTGTGATGAAAATTTTTTCCGGTGATCAGGGTAAATAAGCGGGTCTTGGCCTACGTCTGGCCAAGCCAAGCTATCGTACCTTCACCGCGTCCTGCAAAGGATCAAAAGGGCTGGCGCACTGTATCGGCCAGCCCTTTGCCAAAAGTCAAACGTTGGCTTCGCGAATCTTTTCAGCGGCGTCTTTGTCGAATTTCACACCATTTTCAGTCAACAACGTGTCCAACTCGCCCGACATGGTCATCTCGGTGATGATGTCACAGCCACCGACGAATTCACCTTTGACGTAAAGTTGCGGCACTGTCGGCCAGTCCGAGAAATCCTTGATGCCTTGGCGCAATTCTTCGTCGGCCAGGACATTCACGTCGGCAAATTCGACTTCCATATAGTTCAGCACACCTACCACGCGGCTTGAGAAACCGCATTGTGGCATGGATTTCGTTCCCTTCATAAACAGCACAACATCGTTGGCGGTAATGGTCTCTTTGATTTGTGTCGCTGCGTCGGTCATTTTGATTTGTCCTTTGGTATAAAGCGTTTGGCGTATTGTTGCGGGTCTTTGGGGATGCGGTAGGTGGTCTGGTGACCCCCGCCGCCACCGCCAGAGTGATAGGTTGTTTCGATCTCGTGAAAGCCCTTGCCGGGCTTTGATCCACGTTCTGTCCCGCGGGTATGGCGCAGGGCTTGCAAGCCCCGCAAAACCGCCACGATCAGCACCAAAACGCTTAAGATCACCACAAGGGTCATGTCCATGGGATCAGTCCGGTGCCTTTGTGGTCAGGGCCAGCGCATGCAACTCTCCGCTTGATCCGTCCATCTTGCCCTTGAGGGCGGCATAGACGGCACGTTGTTGTTGCACACGGTTCTTGCCGCGAAAGCTTTCATCGATGACCATGGCGGCCATGTGCACGCCGTCATTGCCCTGCACCTCGATTTTGGCGTCGGGAAATGTCTCGCGCAGAAGGTCTTCGATATCGCTGGCTTGCATTGGCATGGTGCGGCTCCGTTCACTCTGTTTAGCCCAAGATGTAGTAGTGCAGGCGGCGGCGTGCAAGTTATCTCATTGAGCGCGTGCCGCCGACGCACTACATAAAGTCCAAAGCAGCCGCACCGGACGCAAAGGGGAACATGACCATGGACATCTTTGAGGACGCACCAGAGCGTGCCTATGCATGGGCGCAGGCCGGACGCGGGGCCGCGTTGGCCACCGTGATCGAGACATGGGGATCCGCTCCGCGACGTGTCGGCGCACAGTTGGCAATTTCAGGCGACGGTGAAATGCAAGGCTCGGTTTCGGGCGGGTGCGTAGAAGGTGCCGTGGTGGTCGAGGCGCTTGAGGCGCTGGAAGAGGGCACCTCGCGGGTGTTGGAATATGGCGTCAGCGATGGCGACGCTTTTGCCGTGGGCTTGGCCTGCGGTGGTAAAATCCGTGTGCTGGTGGAACCCATCGGGGAAAAGGGCATGCCGTTCGATATCCTGTCCGATCTCGTCAAGGCCCGCGCCGCCCGCGCGCCCGTGGGGTATCAAGTGTCGCTGAGTGGCGGGTCGGCGCAACTGGTCACCAAAGGCTATGACACCCGGTTTCGGATGGACCGCTCCGGCGTTGAAGAAGACGGCGATATCTTCGTGGCGATCCACAACCCGCCGCTGAGACTGGTGATAGTGGGGGCCGTTCATATCGCGCAGGCCTTGGCACCGATGGCACAGATAGCAGGATTTGATGTGGTCGTCATTGACCCGCGCGAGGCGTTCGGCTCTCAAGCGCGGTTTCCCGATGCCAGTGTGATCAACGACTGGCCCGATGCCGCGATGACGCACGTGGGCGTCGATACGCGCAGCGCCGTGGTGTTGCTGACCCATGACCCCAAGCTCGACGATCCCGCGCTGCACATCGCCCTGCGCTCAGATGCGTTCTACATCGGCGCTTTGGGATCAAAACGGACACATGCCTCGCGGGTCGAGCGGCTGGAAGCGGCTGGATTCAGCGCTGAGGACATCGCACGGATCGCTGCCCCGGTTGGGCTGGATATCGGGGCCTCCGGCCCGCCGGAAATTGCAGTGTCGATCATGGCGCAGATCGTACAAGGCCTGAGAAAACCGTGAAATTCGGCAAGGTCCCTACGAAAGATGCAGGCGGCGCGCTTTTGGCCCATTCTGTAGCACTGCCCAAAGGGCGTCTGCGCAAGGGACTGTGCCTTGACGGCGCCCATATCGACCAGCTTCTGGCGGCCGGGGTGGATGAAATTACCGTCGCGCAGTTGGCGGCGGGCGATGTGGACGAAAACACCGCCGCTGGGCAATTAGCCCAAGCATTGCTGGCCGATCATCCGCATCTGAGCCAGACGAAACCTTTCACCGGGCGCGTCAACCTGCTGGCGGATGGGCCAGGGGTCGCGGTGCTGGATGTCAAGGCGCTTGAGGCTGTAAACAGTGTGCATCCGATGATCACGCTGGCAACCGTGCCCCCGTTCCAGCAGATGGCATCCGGTGGCATGGTCGCAACGATCAAAATCATTTCCTACGCCGTAGATCAGTCCGATCTGGCCAGTGCCTGCGCCGCCGGTCGGGGGGCGATCCGGCTGGCGAACCCTCAGCTGTCGGACGCCACCTTGATCATCACCGAGATCGAGCGCGGGGCCGGGGACAAGGGCCGCGAGGCCATTGCGGACAGGCTGACAGCCCTGAATGTCACTTTGAAGAAAGTGGTCATGGTACCGCATAAAACCCCTGCGTTGCGCGATGCGATCACGGCTGCGGACACGTCGCTGATTCTGATCCTCACCGGCTCGGCCACCTCGGATATTGACGATGTCGCGCCGTCGGCATTGCGTGACGCGGGCGGGCAGGTGGCGCGCTTTGGGATGCCCGTTGATCCGGGCAATCTTCTGTTTCTGGGCAATCTGGGTGAAAAACACGTGATAGGCCTGCCCGGCTGTGCGCGCTCGCCGGCGCTGAACGGGGCTGATTGGGTGTTGTCGCGGGTGATCTGCGGGATCGAGGTTACGCCCGCCGACATCGCTGGCATGGGCGTGGGCGGGTTGCTCAAGGAAATTGCGACACGGCCTCAACCCCGTCGCGGCTAGACCCTTGGCCGGTAATAACCGCTAATTTTCGCGCAATATCATGCAACTTTCTAAGCTCACGGAAAATTTCTGTTCTCAATGGCTCGGTGGCATGCTTAACTCCGGCAACAGGATCAAGAATACCTTAGGGAGGATATCTATGACACAGGTCAAAATGACCGTGAACGGCAAGACCGCGTCTGGCGACGTGGAAGGCCGCACGCTTCTGGCATCATTCTTGCGCGAAGACCTCGGACTGACGGGCACCCATATTGGCTGCGACACCAGCCAGTGCGGTGCGTGCGTAGTGCATGTGAACGGTGAAGCGGTCAAAGCCTGTACAATGCTGGCAATCGAAGCCGACGGCGCAGACGTCAAGACGATCGAGTCGGTTGCCAATGCGGATGGTTCGCTGAACGTGATCCAGCAGGCGTTCCAGGACCACCACGGCCTGCAATGCGGCTTTTGCACCCCAGGTATGGTGATGTCAGCGACCGCCTTGTTGAAGGACAACCCAAAACCGACAGAGCATGAAGTGCGCGAATACCTTGACGGCAATATTTGCCGCTGCACCGGCTATCACAATATCATCAAGGCGATCATGGCAGCATCCGGTCAGGACGTCAGCGCATTGGCGGCTGAGTAATAGACGCGTCCTGCGCTTCTTGCCCAACGGGAGAGTGGGGGGAGGCGCGGGCGAGAACAAGAAACGACGTATCCCTTTGGTCGGGTGGCGTCACTCCGATAAAAATAAACCAACGAATGCGACGGTGCCCATAGGCGCACCACCATAGGGAGGAATAATTATGCCAAAGGATGGCGGAATTGGTGCCAGCAGCAAGCGGCGCGAAGACATCCGGTTTTTGACCGGCGAAGGCAATTACACCGACGATATCAACCTGCGCGGACAGGCCTATGTGTTCTTTCTGCGCTCGGATATCGCGCATGGCACGCTGAACTCGGTCGATACCTCGGCGGCGCAAAGCATGCCCGGTGTCGTCAAGATTTTCACGGGCGCTGATTTTGAAGCGGTCGGATCGATCCCCTGCGGCTGGCAGGTGACGGACAAGCATGGCGAAGTCATGCAAGAACCGCGCCACCCCGTTCTGGCCCATGGCAAAGTGCGCCATGTCGGCGAGCCGATTGCGGCCGTTGTCGCGGAATCGCTGGCCGAAGCGCGTGATGCGGCCGAGGCAATCGTGGTCGACATCACCGATCTGCCCGCCGTCATCGACATGAAAGAAGCCGTCAAGGAAGGCGCACAAAAGGTTCACGACGATTTGACGTCGAACCTGTGCTACGACTGGGGCTTTGTCGAAGAAAACAAGGGTGCCGTTGACAAGGCGTTCGAAGAAGCCGCCCACGTCACCACGCTCGAACTGGTCAACAACCGTCTTGTCGCCAACCCGATGGAGCCGCGTGTCGCTGTCGGCGACTATGCCCGTGGGACTGGCGATCACACGCTTTATACCACCTCGCAAAACCCCCACGTGATCCGTCTGCTGATGGGCGCTTTCGTTCTGGGCATCCCCGAACACAAGCTGCGCGTTGTGGCCCCCGATGTGGGCGGCGGTTTCGGCACGAAAATCTTCCATTATCAGGAAGAAGCTTTTGTGACGTTTGCCGCCAAGGCCTGCAACCGTGCGGTCAAGTGGACATCCAGCCGATCAGAAGCGTTCATGTCGGACGCCCATGGCCGCGACCACGTCACCAAAATTCAGATGGCACTGGACAAGGACAATAATTTTACCGCTTTGCGCACAGATACTTACGCAAATATGGGGGCCTACCTGTCCACCTTCGCGCCTTCGGTTCCCACATGGTTGCACGGCACGCTGATGGCGGGCAACTACAAGACGCCGCTGATTTATGTGAACGTCAAGGCCGTGTTCACCAACACGGTTCCAGTCGATGCCTATCGTGGCGCTGGCCGCCCCGAGGCAACGTATCAGCTGGAACGGCTGGTCGATAAATGCGCACACGAGTTGGGCGTCGATCCGATTGCCCTGCGCCGCCAGAACTTCATCATGGAATTCCCCTATGCCACGCCCGTGGCCGTGGAATATGACACCGGCGACTACGTGGCGACGATGGACAAGCTGGAAGAGATTTGCGACATCGCGGGCTTTGCTGCGCGGCGCAAGGCGTCCGAGGCCAAAGGCAAGCTGCGCGGTTTCGGCGTAAACTGCTATATCGAGGCATGCGGCATCGCGCCGTCGAACCTTGTCGGTCAGTTGGGTGCGCGTGCGGGTCTGTACGAATCAGCGACGGTGCGGGTCAATGCGACCGGTGGTCTGGTCGTGATGACCGGTTCGCATAGCCACGGTCAGGGCCATGAGACAGCCTTCCCGCAGGTGATCGCCGAGATGATCGGCATCCCCGAGGATATGATCGAGATCGTGCATGGCGATACGGCCAACTCGCCGATGGGCATGGGCACCTACGGCTCGCGTTCGCTTGCGGTTGGTGGATCTGCCATGGTGCGCGCGACCGAAAAGATTATCGCCAAGGCCAAGAAGATCGCGTCCCACCTGCTGGAAGCGTCCGAGGGCGATATCGAGCTGAAAGACGGTGCGTTCAGCGTTGCGGGCACGGATAAATCCGTCGCTTGGGGCGATGTGACCTTGGCCGCTTATGTGCCGCACAACTATCCGCTCGAAGACATCGAGCCCGGTCTGGAAGAGACGGCATTCTATGATCCGTCGAACTTCACCTATCCCTCAGGTGCCTATGCCTGCGAGGTCGAACTTGACCCGGAAACAGGTCAGGTCACGATCGAGCGCTTCTCGGCGGCGGATGACTTTGGCAACATCGTCAACCCGATGATCGTGACAGGACAAGTACATGGTGGTCTGGCGCAAGGCATTGGTCAGGCGCTGATGGAAAACTGTACTTACGACAGTGACGGCCAGTTGCTGAGCGCATCCTATATGGATTACGCAATGCCGCGTGCCAGTGATTTGCCGTTCTATACGGTTGACCATTCCTGCCAGACGCCCTGCACACATAACCCCTTGGGTGTGAAAGGCTGTGGCGAGGCAGGCGCGATCGGATCGCCACCGGCTGTGGTCAATGCGGTCTTGGATGCGATGCGGTCGGGCGGCAAGGATGTCGGGCACATCGACATGCCCGTGACGCCAGCGCGTGTCTGGGCGGCCATGAACAGCTGATTTGAGAGGACGGGAGTGGGGGCCAGCCCCCACACCCCCGGAGTTTACTTGGCAAAATGAAGAAGAGAGCAGAGGCTTTTGGCACACTCTCTTACCGGAAGGACGTAAGATGTATAATTTTGACGTGGAAAAACCAAGCAGCATCGCGGATGCGGTCAAGGCCTTGGGGCGCGACGAGGCGCAGCCGATGAGCGGTGGCCAGACCTTGATCCCGACGCTGAAGGCGCGGTTGGCGATGCCATCGGTTCTGGTATCGCTCCTGGGGATCGAAGAGATGCAGGGCATCTGCACCGACGATGATGGCCGTGTTTGCATCGGTGGCGGGACGGTGCACGCGACTGTCGCACGCGAGCTCAAGGATCAGTATCCGGCTTTGGCCAGTCTTGCGGCACGGATCGGTGATCCGGCGGTGCGCAACCGTGGTACGATCGGTGGCTCGGTTGCCAACAATGATCCGTCGGCCTGTTATCCGGCGGCTGTTCTGGCCAGTCGCGCGACGATCAAGACGAATGCCCGCGAAATATCCGCTGATGACTATTTCCAAGGCATGTTCGCGACCGCGCTTGAAGAGGGCGAGATCGTCACGGAAGTGAGATTCCCGGTGCCCGAAAAGGCGCATTACGAAAAATTCATCCAGCCGGCCTCGCGCTTTCCGCTGGTCGCTGTTTTTGTCGCGAAGTTCAGCGACGGGGTGCGGGTTGCTGTCACAGGCGCCTCCGAAAACGGAGTTTTCCGCTGGACCGAAGCCGAGACCGCGTTGTCCGCCAACTTTAGCGCCGATGCGATTGCAGGCCTTAAAGTCGATGGCAGCAGCATGATCAGTGATCTGCACGGCTCTGGCGATTACCGCGCGCATCTGACCGGGGTGATGACCAAGCGGGCCGTTCTTGCAATAGGCTGATTTCACTTACTTTTACGGGTTGGAAGGCCGTCTTTGGGAAACCGAAGGCGGCTTTCCGCCGTTTCGATTATGTCGCTGGAACGAACTGACACTCTACGTGTTTGATCATAAGCGCTGCCCGAACGGCGTTCTTTGGTAATACCTTAAGGATATGAAATGTTTAGACTTCTGAAATCAACGACATCGTTGACCATGTGTGTAGCGCTGGCGTTGCCTACGGGCGGCTTCGCGCAAACCTCTGCTGCCGCATGTGCCGCGCAAGGCGAAGAGATCGTGTTCCCTTGTGTTTTGCCCGATGGAACCGAGGTGGTTGACGCTGAGCAACTGAGCCAATTGACGGAAGATGCGGCCACCGGCGCTCTTGAGGCAATTTCGCCAGACACGCCAGTCGTGGATGACGCACAAGCCACCGCCGATGCGGAGGCTGCTGCTGATGCACAGGCTGCTGCGGATGAGGCTGCAATTGCTGATCAAATTGCTGCTGATGCAGAGGCCAAGGCCGCTGCCGATGAACAAGCCGCTGCTGATGCACAGGCTGCCGCTGATGAACAGGCTGCCGCTGATGCACAGGCTGCCGCTGATGCACAGGCTGCTGCTGATGCACAGGCTGCTGCTGATGCACAGGCTGCTGCTGATGCACAGGCTGCTGCTGACGCACAGGCTGCTGCTGACGCACAGGCTGCTGCTGACGCACAGGCCGCTGCTGATGCACAGGCTGCCGCTGATGCACAGGCTGCCGCTGATGCACAGGCTGCCGCTGATGAGCAGGCTGCCGATGCGCAAGCTGCAGCTGATGAAGCTGCAATTGCTGATCAAATCGCTGCGGATGCAGAGGCCAAGGCCGCTGCCGATCAGGCCGCCGCAGCGCAGGAGGAAGCACCAGTTGCTGATCCCGCACTGGCAGAACAAGCCGAGGCAGCCCCCGCGCCAGAGGCTCAAGCCGAAGTTGCCCCAACTGAGGCACCAAAGACCGAAGAACAGATTGCCGCCGAACTTGCTGATCAGCAAGAAGCCGAAGAGTTGCGTCAAGAACAGCGGGCTGCTGACGCGGCAGCCGCAGCAGAGTCGGCTGCCGCCGCTGACAGTGGCACGGCCGAGGCACAGGTCGAGACTGAGGCAGTGACCGCCGAGCAAACCCGCAGTTCGGACGAGGAGTTCGAAACCAACGTGACCGGTCAGGCAGCGGTTGCAGCAGCCCCCGAAGAGGACAAGGGTCTGAGCAAGTTTGAAAAGGCACTGCTACTGGGCCTTGGCGCTGTCGCTGTCGGGGCCGTGCTGAAGAACGGCTCTAAAGTTGTCAGCAATTCGGGTGACCGCCTTGTTGTGGAAGATCCAAACGGCGACTTGCGCGTGCTGAAAGACGATGATGCCTTGCTTCGTCAAGCGGGTGATCAAGTCCGTCGCGAGACCTTTGATGATGGATCGGCTCGAACCACTGTCACCAAGCCTGATGGCAGCAAAGTCGTTACCATTCTGGGCCGTGACGGTACTGTCTTACGCCGGATCAATGTTGACGCGCAGGGCAACGAATATGTGTTGTTCGATGATACCCAGGCCGAGCGCCGCGTGGTGGTAAGTGAATTGCCACGTGTCGAGCAAAGAAACTCTCTTGCCAGCCAGCAAAACGAAGAGGCCCTGCGCCAATCGCTTGAAACCCAATTGCGTGGAGAGCAGGCGCAGCGGTTCTCCTTGCGTCAGGTCCGGGATATCAGACAGGTCCGTGCGCTGGCCCCTGAAGTGGAATTGGACGCGGTGCGCTTTGCGACCGGCTCCGCTGCCATTCGTCCTGAACAGGCGCGTGCCTTGGCAAAAATCGGCACCGCGATCAGTAATGCGATCAGTAATGATCCGCGCACCGTTATCCTGGTCGAAGGGCACACGGACGCGGTCGGCAGTGCAAGCTATAACCTGGCGCTGTCTGACCGTCGCGCCGAAACAGTTGCACTGGCGTTGACGGAGTATTTCAATGTGCCACCGGCAAACCTGATCACCCAAGGCTACGGCGAGGGTGCGCTGAAGGTAGAAACTTTGACAGACGAGCCTGCGAACCGTCGGGCCGTTGTGCGTAATATTACGAGCCTGCTGCAGTAACGAACGCAGCCCCTATCAACGGAAAACGCCCCCGCGATCTGATCGCGGGGGCGTTTTTATGTGGACGTCCATGAAGACGATGAGAGGTGCTTACTTGTTCGGCATCGGGCCGATCAGCATGACCATTTGACGGCCTTCCATCTTTGGAAAGTTCTCAACGCGGCCAACCTCTTTGGTGTCTTCTGAAACACGCTCCAGCAATTCACGGCCAAGGTTCTGGTGGGCCATCTCGCGGCCCCGGAAACGCAGCGTGATCTTTACCTTGTCGCCATTGTCCAGGAACTTGAACACGTTACGCATCTTGACCTGATAGTCATTGGTATCTGTGTTCGGTCTGAACTTGACCTCTTTGATCTCGATGATCTTTTGCTTTTTGCGCGCTTCGGCCTCGCGCTTTTGCGTCTCGTATTTGAATTTGCCAAAATCCATGATCTTGCACACGGGCGGATTGGCATTGGGCGAAATTTCAACAAGGTCAAGCCCGGCCTCGTTCGCCATTTCCATGGCGCGTTCCGGTGTCACGACGCCGGCGTTTTCGTCGTCTGCGCCAATGAGGCGAATTTCGTTAGAGCGGATATTCTCGTTAATGCGCGGGCCGGTGTCTCTTTGTGGCGGCGCGTTATGTGGTCTGCGAGCGATGATGAACGTCCTTTGATTGTTCCTGAATCTCGAGCCTTGAAGGTAAACCTGCTAGGGTCCTTCTTCAAGCCGCAAAATGGGGTCTTTGGGGGCAAAAATTGTCGATTTAGCCTTGTAACTGTATATTCCACGGCGCATCTGGAGTTTTATGAGCACATAAGTTAGGTGCATCACCAAGATACTCACGTTCAAAAGGACCAAGATACCATGAAAAACCTTATCTGGATTATCGTTGCGGCTGTGATCGCAATCGGGGGATACATGCTGTATTCCGGCCAGTCTGTCCAGGAAATCGCGACAGAAGCCGCTGATGCAGTGAATGCGCCTGAGGCTCTTGAAAGTGCCACGGCTGCAGTCGGTGACGCGGTTGAAGCGACAGAAGGTGCTGTTGCAAAAGCCGTTGACGCCACAGCCGAAGCCGCAGCCAATGCAACCGAAGCCGCCTCTGAAGCGGCATCTGACGCCGCTACAGCAGTTTCTGAAACAGCGACAGCAGCTACAGATTCAGCTTCCGAAGCTCTTGATGCGATGACAGACACGGCAAGCGAGGCGGCAGACGCCACAGCCGAGACCGCATCTGAGGCAGCGACAGCTGCCACCGAGACCGCAACCGCTGCTATGGACGCAACCTCTGAGGCTGCATCTGACGCGGCCACAGCCGTGACAGACACCACCGAAGGCACTGCAATCGAGCCTGTCGAGCAGGCCGAAGCAAATGTCGAAGCCCCTGTTGTGACTGCCGAAGCGGATGCAACCGTCGACATGGCGGACGCGACACCACAAGAGCTGACAACCGTTGAAGGGTTCGACCTTGAGAAGGTTCAGACGATGATTGACGAGTCGAACTTGCCAGACATGCAAAAGACCTTGTTCAACCGTGGTTTGGCAGCTGCCAGCGACAACCCCGAAGCGTTGCAGTCGATCCTTGGACGCGTGCGGGATGCACTGAACCTCTGATCCTCAAGGATCACCGGGCAAAAATAAAACCGCGCCTTCGCAAGAGGGCGCGGTTTTTTCATGTCTGAAAGTGCTTGAAGGCTAGCCGACAAACGCCTTTTCAACAACGTAATGCTTGGGATCAGAATTGGCCCCTTCTTCAAGCCCGAACCCTTCAAGGACCTCTTTGATATCCTTGTTGAAATCCAGACTGCCGCAAACCATGCCGCGATCGGTGTCAGCGGTGAGGCCATCGATGCCAAGGTCGGCAAAGACCGTGCCGTCTTGCAGCAGCGTGGTGATCCGCCCCATCTTGGGGCTTTGTTCGCGGGTTGTGGTCGGATAATAGGTGATCTTGTCCAGATTGTCCGAGCCCAGCAGTTCCTGCATCATCTCATCTGCCTTGATGCCTTCGATCAGGCTGCGGCTATAGTCCAGCTCGGCGACATCGCGGGTCGTATGGGTGACGATGATCTGATCGAAATTCTCGTAGGTTTCCGGATCGCGCAGGATCGAGGCAAAGGGCGCAAATCCGGTACCTGTGGCAAACAGCCAAAGCCGCTTGCCCGGCAATAGCGCGTCATGAACAAGCGTCCCGACAGGCTTGGGCCGCAAGATAATCTCGTCTCCGGGCTGGATGTGTTGCAGCTTCGAGGTAAGCGGGCCGTCCTGAACCTTGATCGAATAGAACTCCAACGCGTCATCCCAAGACGGCGAGGCAATGGAATAAGCGCGCAACAGCGGCTTTTGTTTGCCTGTCTTTGGATCCCTATCACCCATCAAGCCGATCATGACAAATTCGCCAGACCGGAACCGCAACGACGCGGGCCGCGTCACCCGGAAGGAAAACAAGCGGTCCGTCCAGTGTTTTACGGAAAGAACAGTCTGCGCGTCGGGCAGGGTGGGGATGGGGCGGGCGTCGGTTTGGGTCACTGTTGTCTGCTCGGTCATGGTTTCATCGACAGGCACAAGCCTGCCGTCCTTTGTATAGGGGCAAGATGGGGGGCAGTAAAAGGGCGCAGTTAGCCGCGAAGCCGCGACTGATAGTCATGCGCCTGCCAGTTTGCGCGGGCCAGCCATTGATCTTGTGGCTGGCGGGCGGCCAGATCGTGGGAAATTTCAACCTCGTCAAACCCAGCACGCCGGGCCATCGCATATTGGTCGGCCAGCACATGCCCGAAGGCGCGCAACTGCCCGGTGTATCCGCGCAGCCGCAACCCCTGGGCAATGGTAAAGCCGCGCCCGTCCGCAAAGCTGGGAAAATCCACTCGGATCATCTTGAGCGCATCATTCAGAGGAATATCGTCAACCTGCGCGTCCGAAGGAACGTCAAGCGCCACCGCATCATTCGCGGTGCCCAAAGGGCTGTACCCGTTGGTCCAATGATCCGCGACAAAGCCTTTGTCAGTGATAAGCTGGGTCATGTCTGTGCTCCTGTTCGGACCATCTTGCCATCGACAAAATGGATACCACATTCTTCTTTTTGCGTGTTCCGCCAGCGCCCTGCGCGGGGGTCTTCGCCGGGCTGCACCTTGGATGTGCAGGGCGCGCAACCGATGCTGGGATAGCCCTTTGCGACCAAGGGATGGCGAGGCAGGCGGTTCTCGGCGATATAGTCGGCCACGTCGCCGGCCTGCCAATGGGCCAGTGGATTGACCTTGATCCTAGCCGCAATTATTCATGAAGCCCCTGTTTTGGCGCGTGGGGCGATGTTTGAAGGCCCTTTGCTTTTGGATGCCCATAGGTGATCGGCGCCCGAATTGCGCATCGGGCGTTTTCAACGATCTG
>Ga0307981_1000445_pt1 | contig 40977 bp, 32 predicted proteins | sample OrgLakmetagen987_FD_201849 | JGI IMG/M metagenome (GOLD analysis project Ga0307981, IMG submission 201849) | Saline water microbial communities from Organic Lake, Antarctica - #987 | ecosystem: Environmental > Aquatic > Non-marine Saline and Alkaline > Saline | place: Antarctica: Organic Lake... | reverse complement strand
TGACGCTGGAAACTGTCGCCGCTATCTGCGACGATAGCATCATGGATCCGGCGAAAATCGCCGCCCTGTAAACCGGCTCAACACCTAGCCGGAGAACAGTTACACCACGCCCCGGGGCACTATCTCTTGTTGATCCTTCGCAACCCCAGAAAGCGACTTGGGGCGCATTGCTTTACGGCAACCAAAGGCCCGACAAGATCAATCTTGGCACAAGTTTTAACAATGCGGATTCGTATTATGCGTTCTTTCCCGCGGCAGACCGCGGCACCGGATGGTCGGGGTTCAGCGATCAGATAAAGACCCAGATGAAGAACGTCTCGAACCGCAGATTTGGGTTTTTCAAGGCGGACGGCGGCGGACTTGGCTTTCTAAGCGTTACCGGATCGGGCGGCTCACAGACCCTGAATGGCGGGCAGGATTTTGCGTTCCGAAACATCATTTTCCGGGTCATGCAGCCGTCGAACCAGCGGGTCGATGTCAGCTACAACGAAGCGACTTCAACCTTTCATATCGCAAACCTTATTGTCGGGTCTCAGGTGACAGTCAGCTGGCTGCCAGGCCCGGCCGGTGGAACTGCGCGCCAGATAATTCCGACGGGGGATTTGATCATCCCGCTGACCGGCCCAACGCCGGGTGTGATGCGCACCGACCTGTCGCTTGATCTTGATGATCAGGCTGCGTTTGAGACCGGGCCGATGTATTTCGGGCCCGTGCAAGGCGGTCAGGATTTGCTGGCGCTGCGCTATCCTACGTTTCTGTCTGGCGGATCGGGGGACAAGCTGGGGGTGACTGCTTTTGCCGATCCCGCGCAGCAACTTGATCCGACACGAACCTATTTCGAGCTGACCGACAAGGCGCTCTTGTCCGGATTGGTGACAACGCTGGGGCGGCAGATCAGCCTTACGCCGCGCGACGGTACGCAGGACCCACAAAAGGTCAGCACGCGTTTTGTTTTGGCTGACCGTCCGGTGACGGCGACGGGCCAGCAGCAAGCGTATTATCTGACACCCATGGGTGCGTTAACCCTGTCGCAAAACGGCGAAGCCGCAGCGGGAGAGATGATCTGCGGTTATTCCTCGACCGAAGTCTTCTCTTTTGGGGATGGTGATGTCTTGCACTTTTGGCCGCTGCAACCAGCCCAAATGGTCAATCAGCCCGCAACCGCCAAAACCCATGCGCGTTATCTGGGTGAGGATGCGACAACATCGTGGGTCAGCCTGTCTTCGACGGCTGCGCAGAACACCTATTACAGCCAACCGCAGGGCAGCCCGATCTATGAAGATGATGGTCAAACGGGGGGCGGGACTACCGGTTATGATGCCTACAAGCTAAAGTTCAAACCAATTGCAGCTTGGCCCGCACTTGGATCTGAAGCGGCTTTGCAGCCCAGCCCGCTTGTGCCGCTTGTGGCTTATGGGGGGCTAGACAACCTGTCAAAAGCTGATGCTGCACCGTTCCAGCTTCTTGAAAGCAAGGCAATCAACCCTGCGCGGCGCCAGGTTTTAAGCACCGCCAATCCGGCCCGCAGCTTTGCACCGATGGTGGTGGCGACACAGGCGGCCGAGACAGACGATCTGATCCTGAACATGACGCCATTGGGCCTTGTAGGGGGTTTTGATACGAACAGCGTTTGGCGGGAAACATCTTTTGCGATCAGTGGTAAAACGACGAAAAGAACGCTTCAGTTTCAGAATATGGGCGATGCGATTCGATCGACGCTTTATCAAAACCAGATATTTATGGTCATTGACCAAGACACCTTTGATGCGGCCCCCTTGTTCACCTTCGATGCGGCAGACGCCACGGTCGAACTGGCAGATTGGTTCTTTGATTTACGCTTGAAGGGCACTGACCCTGATGGCGTTCCGCCGATTATCATCCTGAAATTCTTTCGCGATAAATCGATCAAGGAATTGGCCCAAGACCAGTCGATCTGGGAGGCCGCCCATACCTTTTCGTCTGATCCGGATACGCGCCAGCAAGATATCCTCAAGATCATCACAGAGGCTGAGGCGGCGGTTGATAAAGAGGGTCATTCCTCGATCTATTATAACTTTGTTCAGGTCGTGAATGACCCACAGTTCACAGGGCTTCTGGCGCTGAATACTGCGCTTGATCTGCAAGACCTGCCCGCGGTGATCAAAGCGCTGATGGGCGGTATGGTGCGCGATGATGAAAGTGGTCAGACCGTCAGCAACGTAGACGCATTTCGGGCGCATCACGTGGGTGTTTCCATCTCGGACACCGGCAAGGGCGATAGCGTCACGCTTGATTCCAGTTCGATATTTGCGCTGGTGGATTATGAGGATTCAGGGGCCAGCACGACGTCCTTGCAAACGCAGTCTGACGCCGGTCTGGCCCGCGATCTGGAGATGCTAGGCAGTATCTACCCGTGCGGTAAAGACGGGCTGACCTGCTATGGTTTCAAGGTGATCTACCTGCGTGCCTTGTTTGAAAACAACGCGCTTAGCAGTTTCGATGCCGAGGTCGATTTAAGTGTGAACAACCTGTTTGCCGTTGGCGTAAACCTAGGAGAACTGAACGTAGACGCCCCTCCCAAAGACAACATCATCAAGATAAACGGTAGTTATTCCGAACATGACGGGGCGCAAACCTATTCATTTATCGCGAAAAAAACGTATGAGTTTTCCTTTGACAGCAACACTTATCTAAAAAAGATCACATTCGACAAAGTCCAGTTTTCTGCCACGGAAGAAGAAAGCGGGAACGCCACGACAAGCACGATCAGTTCGCGCTTTGCGATCTGGGGCAGCATGGAATTCAATCAACTTGATTTCCTTGATATGTTCAGTTTCGAGAAATTGTCCTTTGCCGACCTGGGGATCGAGATGAGCTATCAGCTTGTGCTTGAGCCCAAGGCACAGCCAAAAACGCAAGATCTGTCGATGACGTTTGCGCCTGGTAATTTGCGCTTTGATTTTGGTGCAACCAAACAGCGCACCGAGGACGACAGTTTGCTGGCGTTGCTGCCGTTCAAGTTGAAAAGCTTTCTGTACAGCGAAAACGGACAGAATATTTCGGATCTGGATTATTTCGGCGTCAGCCTGAACAGTTTGGGGCAGGTAGACACCAGCCCGACCTTCAATTTTACCCTGATTTTTGATCTGGACCTTGGCAGTCTGGGCGGTCTTGTCGGGGATCTGTCGGCATTCAAGTTTTCGATGATCTTGGGCTGGCAGCCCCCGTCCGGGCCCAATCCGAACGCATTGGTGTTTGGCATTCAGATGCCCGAGGCAGACGGCAAGCTGGAACTGACGATTGAAGGGGTTTTGAAGATCTCGATCAAAGAATTCCAGCTGAAATATGTCACGAATTCAACAGATAAGCTGTTGGTTCTGTCGATGCACGATTCCTATATGGAGATTCTGGGCACACGCATTCCGCCGGGCAATATCTTTTTCGATCTGGCGTTGTTTGCACCCACCAAAGGCGAAAACAAGATCGGCTGGATTGCAGCGCTAAACGCCCAAGACCCCAAGGAGAAAGCGCAGGCTATCTCGATGGACGGCCCGATGGAGGCGCTTGAGGCAGCATCGCGCACTCAGGTCGAACATACGCTGGAGCGGGAGTTGGGTCGCTCGATGCCTGTTGCGATGGCGGACGATGACAAGAAGGGCGACGAGGGGTCAAGCCTGATCAAGCTGGACTATCTTGGCGTCGGGCAAAGGGTTGGCCCCGATGCAAAGCTGGATAATTTTGACGCGTTCCTTGCCTATATGCGCAAGGATTTCTGGGCTGCGATCAAGGCTGGCGACTACGACAAGGTCTACAAGCCCGATGGTGGCTGGATCATCGTGTCGAACGTTGTCTTGCTTGATATCGTCGGTCTTGGTTTTGTTTTTTATGATGCAACGCCATTCTATTCCCTCAAAATCTATATCACCTCGGGCAGCATCAAAGGGCTGAGTTTTGAGATTACCTATACCAAGGTCAGCGACGATGTGGGGCTGTTCTTTATCAACTTTAGCTTGCCTGACAGCTTGCGCACCTTCCAAGCGGGCGCTGCCAGTGTGACCTTGCCTGCCCTCAAGCTTTCGATCTACACCAACAGCGACTTCAAGGTTGATCTGGGCTTTCCTGCGAATGACGACTGGTCCGTTTGTTTTCGCGTCGAGGCCTTTGCCGGTCCGGTTCCGGTAACTGGATCAGGTGGTTTCTACATTGCCAAGCTCAGCTCGGCCACAGACAATACCTTTGTTCAAAAGAACTATGATACGATCCTCGCCGCAGGATTTGGCGCGCGCATGGGGGTCGGGAAAAACTTTGTCGCCGGTCCATTGAAAGCGGGGGTCAGCCTGACTTTCTTCGGGATCATCGAGGGGGCGATTGGCTACTATGCCTACAATTCCACTCAGGAAGACGTTGTTGATTGGCTGACATCGCCCAAGGCGCTGGCCCTGAAGGGACAGTTCGGGGTGATTGGTGAAATCTATGGCTCGATTGATTTTGCGATCATCAAAGCCAGCGTAAACGTGCGGATTCAGGCGTCCGTCGGCATGCAGCTTTTGCTTGAGGCGGGCGCGGGCGGTGATTTGCTGTTGTATGTCGAGGCCAGCGTGACGGTCAGCGTCTCGGTGCGGATCAACCTTGGTTTGTTCAAAGTCACGATCAGTTTCTCATTCAAGGCGAGCTTCCGTTTCGAATGGCAGCTGATTTCTCAAGACAACTCTGCCCATGTTCAGGCGTTGGCCCTGCGCAGCAACCTTGCCGCACTGGCAGCGGTGCCATGGAACCCAAGCTTTGGTTTGCAGACGGGGCTGAACCCAAAGCTGTCCGGCATTATGACGCCGGAATTTACGACCGTGTGGAAAGATACCAGCGCCATGGGCGACCCGTGGTTCGCCGTCTCATTGACGATGGAGTATCTTGCCGATCCTTCGACTGCGACGCTTGAAACCCTCAAGCCATTTGAAACCATGACCGCACAGCTGCTGGCATGGGCGCTGAATGGTGTATTGGGTCTGGAAAACTGGGATGGTGTGATCACCCAAGAACAGATCAACGGTTTAAATCAGCATCCAGATCTTCTGGTGGGCGGTCTGAGCTATGATGCCTTGCTTGCGGGGCTGGGGCAGATGTTCACCTTGGATATCGTCAGCCTGCCTGCGGATGATGGCAGTGTGGCCGATGCGGAGAAAGAGAATAAGTATGCCACCGTCTTTCCAATGCCGCCGTTCCTGAGTTTGGCAACAGCGGGCCGAGATACGGAACTGAAGTACGTGTTCTCAAGCAAGAGTAACGTGTCAGAAAACTGGGTCGATACGACACTTCAGACTTATTTCTCGGAGCTTTATACAAATACGGCAACCAGCGGCGCGGGCAATCAAGCATTGGGAGAGGCTGCCGATACCACAGTTCCGCTGACCCAAATGATGTTCGTCGACTGGTTCCATGCGGTCATTCGCGCGTCGTTGAACGGGGTGCTGACGCAGATGCAAAATGCCGACCTCCAAAGCGGCAAGCTGTCAGATATCTATCTTGCGGCGGTCAAAAGCGGCGAAATCCGCAATGTGGCCGGACAGATGGCGCAGTATTTCCGTTCTGGCCTGCGGTTGCCTCAGACTGCCGGGATGGACCTTCCCGCGGGTACGTTGCAACCTACAAATGCGCTATACGCGCTGATCTGGCAGGAATTTCCAGTTGGCAGCGTGATGGATTATACGGTGTCGCTGAGCGGTGACAGCGCGCAGACTTGGGTCACAGTCGATGCGAAATGGGACATCACCGAGGCCCATGTCACGCCCTATAAGATCAATGGAACATCGCTGTCCGTGCCAAGTGCGCCGAGTGTGATCAATGTCTTGCAAAGCGGGGCGCAAGCTTTTGCCTTGGCGAACCCGATCAACTGGACCCCGGCAGGAGGGACGGCGCAGTCGCTGCGGCCTTTCTCGGTGTCGATGCTAAGCGCGCTCAAGACCAGTGCGCCTTTGTCGATGAGCCTGTCGAGCCGGCAAACCGCCAAGGCCTATGATGCGGATACAACGCCTTTCCCAACGGCTGATACCCGTTTTGCCCTTGCGGTCGAAATGACAATTCGCAAAGTCCCCGCCGGAGAAGGCAATTTCCTTGAGACAACCTATGCTCTGGGCGCGGCAGACCTGACGCAACAAACCGCGATGCGTGAGCTGTTGGCCGCACTGATTGCCGGGCAAGTGCACGCCGAGAACGTCAAACTTTTGTATCAGGCGTCAGCATCTGAATCCGGGCTGGTGTCTGATCCGGCTGCAACGCAGCTTTTCGTGCTGCGGACCAACACGACAACCCAATCTGTTCCCCCCGCCACCTTCGAGGCGTTGGCCCTGACGGCACCAGTGCCGGTTTCAGTTGGTGCCAATGCCGATGATCCCAAAGGCTTTTTACAGATCCTTGAACAAGCCAGTGTGACCAACCAGACCGGATATTACCTGACGTTTGAGACATCTGATGGCAAAAGCCTGCCCGACGCCCTGTTCGGATCGCAAAACTTTGCGCAGGTAACGTTCTTGTTCGAGCTGGATCTTGCTGCCTCTGGCGATGTCTATGCCGTGCCTGAATATGCCAATGCTGTGGTCTTGCAAAACACCCAAGACGATCTGCTGTACTACGCAGAGACCGCTGATCCCAAAGACGAGACCACCTATGTCTCAACCGCAGCTGGCGCGCTTGGCTTCGAGATGACACGTGCGGAGCCGACAGGCGACACGGTTTTGGACCAGCTTGCCAATCTCTACAGCCTGATTGCGTATCAAGTGCCGGAAAGCACAGGGTATCGCGCTTCGGGTTTGTCCGTGCCATCAGGGCCGCAAAAACGTCAAGAGACTGACCCGACCCAAAACTGGCGCATGTTCGTGCCTCTGTATAAGCTCGCGACGGACAACCCGCCCGCGGCAGAAGACCCTAACCGCTATGCCTCTATCGGAGAGACGGTTTCGATCCAATCGATGCTGGTGGATGCCTATGGCAACGCCTTTGGAGGGGCCACCACAGTGGTCAAAGATCACCCGAACCTGTTCTTTGATGATCTGCTGCCTTTGGGGAACTGGTCGGGGGTCAGGTCAATCTTTGACTTTCTTGCGTGGGACGACCCGACCGACAATACGGTCTGCGCGGCAATAGACCGCGAGACTGGTCTCGCGACGGGCGGGGCGCCCAAGCAAGGAATGCTGAGTGTCTATCTTTGTCCCTCGAAAGATGCGTTGCCCAGCCCAAATTCGCAAAGTGCGCTGGCCACAGCCGAGATGTACCGGACCATTCATGACCAGCTTGCGGCGACGGGGCCGGATGGCAAGGTTGCAACGCAGATGTTTGTTTCGACCAACCTTGATTCAGGTAATTCCGACATCGCTTTGGACGCAGCACAGACACAAGCCGTGATGGCGATGGTTTCAGCGATCGAAGGGTATCTGACCGGCGCTGCTGTCGACCTGCCCGGTGCGACACTGAGTGTTCAGGTGCCAGGAAGCATGGATAAACTGCCCCTTGTTTTTGAGATTGAGGTCAGTTTTGGCATCAAGCGGATCGACTATGTGTCGCCCGATGTTGCGGCCTATCCTAACGCGTTCAGGGTCACGACCAATGTGCCCGCACAGTCTGACCCAGAGGCACTGCAGCAGTTGGCAACCGACTTTGCAAAAGCGTTCCCGGGCTTTACGCTTGCAACAGGGCCGGCGGACGCGGGGAAGGTCCTTGTGCCATCCCATGCGCCGCTTGCTGCGCTTGCAGAAGAAGACGGTGGCAGTGCCAAAGCCGCAGCGCAACCCAAGGGGCTTTGGGCCGTATCGTCCAATATCACCGACTTTCAGATGAGCAAAACGCGGCGCGCCTATCTGGCGCCCAAGCCGCTAGATACCAAGCTGCGCTCGGGCACTGTGGTGATGCCAAACAATCTGTCAGGTCTGGGAGATCTTCCGGCCAGCCGTGTCTATTCCGACATTGACCTTGACCAGTTGGCGCGCAGCACGTTCGCGGCAATCGACAACATTCTGGGGGCCGAGAACTCCTCGAATGCCTTTTCGCAGGCCCCTGATGCCTACCGCGCCATCGCGATTGCCCGCGAAAACATCGCAGATCTCTATTCCGATAACGAGGTTCAATGGCTGCTGGATGATGTCGCCTATCAGGGCCAGGGCTCTGATTTGTGTCAGGGCCGAAACCTGATGGCAGAGCAGATGCGCGCAGCCCTTGGGAGCGCCTATGCGGTGAACACGATTGTTCAGACCGATGTCAGTTTCGCCAATGCCTTGCCTGACGTGATGGCCAACCGCTTGCAATTGTTTGGCCAGATGCGACGCCCCGGTGGTCAAGCCAATCCAGAGACGAACAGCGGCGGGTTTGGTCTGGGAACCGCGCGGGTCGATGTGCCTGCGGGTCAGGGGGGCCAAAAGGCGACCACCAGTTTTCTTTACGGCGTCACTGATCAGAAGATCGAAGAAGACACCTATGAAGAGTTCCCGCTTGAATGGGCCGTCTCGCATTTGCAGGTGTTCCTTGAGGACCGTACCATCGACTACTGTCGGCATGACGAACAGGCACCGCCGTCGATCTGGTTGCAGTTTATCAACGCCTTTACCGTGGCACCGCAGATGGGCGACACTGTAATTCCGCTGGCTTTCCGTGAATATCCGACACCGCCCAGCATGATGGGGCAGCAGGCTGAAGGGGAAAAAATCGACAATCCCAAGTCACTGGCCGAGCTTACCAACTGGACCTACACCTCGACCTATCAGGCGCGTTTGCTCAGCCGTGACGAGATTACCCTGAACCTGATCTACAACACGGGTGGCACTGGAAGCCCCTTGGTCAACACTAATTTCACGCTTGGCGAAACTGTCTACACTCTGTTCGAGGCGCTGGTACGTTTCCAAGCGGGCTATGACGTTTTGCAAAGCCAATTGAGGCCGGTGCCAGCCAGTGGCGCGCAGGACGCTTTGACCAGCTTTGCAGCGCTTGTGACACAATTGGCGAACAATTCTGACTGGAGACCTACGGGTTTGGAAGCCTTTGGCAACTCCGGTCCTGTGTTCACCCTAGAGCAGGATGTCGTCAGAGATGTCCTCGATCCTTCGCAAGCGGCCCCAGATCAGCGCAAGATCACCCTTGCGCCTGATCCGCTGGTTGCGCAGAGCAACCCATGGGTGGGCGTCAAGACGGTGACCGCACTCGATCCGACGACGCTAAAGCCATATGCCGATCAGACACAGACCAGTGGCGACAAGTTGGTCGAGACGCTCTACGCGCCTCCGGCACCGCTTTCCGCGAATTTTGTGACCCATCAGGTTCAAGTCAACAAGCTTTCGACGCTGGCCTACGAGAATGCCAATTCAGGGATCGGGACGCGGCGCAACGCGCAGCTTTACCCGGGCGGTACCGTGTTTTCGAACCGGGCATTTATCTATCAGACACCTATTGTTGCACTGACGAACCCGATCATTCCCTTTGTCCAGAATGCGACGGTCTTTCAGATATACCCCAATGTTTTGGACAAAAAGAATCAGGATCTGGGCGAATACATTCAGGGTTTGCTGGAAGAGATGATGGGCATCGCCGCAGGGGTCGAGCCGCTGCATGCCCTTGCTCAAGACGCCCCCGCGTCAATTTTGGAGTATCGCAGGCTTAAACTGGACGTGCGTTACGGTTTCCCCATCGGCGCGCCGTCGGGGTCATCGGGGCAGGCCTTTGATTTTGTGCCGCTGATGCCAGTCGTGCTTGTTCGGTCCTTCGATCTGCCTGTGAAGGGTTTGAAAGAAGCGATTGCTGGGTGGGTCGGGCTGTCAAATGGCACGGGCAGCAGCGGCATCACGCCGTTTGCAGCGGTGCTCGCCGGGTGGTTTTCCAGTCAAGGAATCGCTTTGGGTGATCCAAGCGCCCAGAACGCCCCTCCACCGGGTGCTTTCCTGGCATTTGATATCACGCTGTTCTCGCAACTTGATCAGGGCAAGAACCAACAACCTTTGTTGCGGCTGTCTGATCTTCGGTTGGCGTTGGATGTTGTAAAGGCCCCTTAAACGGGTCGCCATCTGCCTAAAACCAACGAAAGCGGTGCCGGATGCGTCTGGCCCGCTGTTTCAAAGGGCAGATGCGTGTGCTTTAAATATACCCTTTACTTCGAAAGCTAAGCTCGTTTGATTTTCCGATGATCAGGTGATCGTGCAACGTAAGCCCAAGCGCATCGCAGGCTGCCAGTATCTGTTTGGTCATGTCGATGTCAGACTCTGACGGCGTCGGATCGCCGGAAGGGTGGTTATGCACCAAAATCAACGCACTTGCGTTAAGCTCCAGCGCCCGTTTTGCAACTTCTCTGGGATAGACGGGGACATGATCCACGGTTCCCCTGCCTTGTTCCTCGTCTGCGATGATGACGTTTTTACGATTAAGGTACAAAACGCGAAACTGCTCTGTCTCGCGGTGGGCCATGACGGTGTGGCAGTAATCAAGTAATGCATCCCAACTCGACACAATATGTTGCTGCATGATTTTGGACCGCGCCATGCGATGGGCTGCTGCCTCTAGGATCTTGAGCTCTACAATAACCGCACCCCCGATTCCCGAGCATTCCCGCAATCGCGCTTCTGGTGCAGTAATGACGCGGTTGAAATCGCCAAAACGGTCCAATAATTCACGGGCAAGCGGTTTGACGTCGCGGCGCGGGATGGCGCGGAACAAGACTAATTCAAGGAGTTCATAGTCGGGCAGGGTGGCCGCACCCCCCTGCATAAAGCGTGCCCTTAGACGCTGGCGGTGGTCGGCAATATAGGAGGGTTGCTTGCCCGAGACAGAAAGGGTTTGCGGTGCTTCATCATGAAGAAACGGCAAGGTGGGATCAGCGAAAGAAGATTGGTATTTTTCCATACCTTCAGCATCCTGCAGTGCTGGTTACAATGGCGTTAATTTTTGAGGTGTCAGTACTGGCAAAACGCAGGTGGGGCAAAAGCCCCACCCGGTGTTAGCCTTTCATCGAATCCCAAAAGGATTTGACCGATGAAAAGAAGCTGGTGGATTTAGGATTGTTGTTCTCGGATTCCTTCTCGAACTCTTGCAGCAACTCTTTTTGACGGCTGGTCAAATTGACCGGTGTTTCGACCGCCAGTTCAATAATCATGTCGCCAGTGCCACCACCACGCAACGGGGGCATGCCTTTGCCGCGCAAACGCATTTGGCGGCCAGATTGACTGCCTGCCGGGATCTGAACCCGACCGCGGCCGCCATCTATGGTCGGCACTTCGATGCTGCCGCCCATTGCTGCCGTGCTCATCGAGACGGGAACCCGACAGAACAGGTTCGGCCCGTCGCGTTCGAATAGTTCATGATCCTGCACTTCGATAAAGATGTACAAATCGCCAGATGGCCCGCCCCGCATTCCGGCTTCGCCTTCACCGCCAAGGCGAATGCGTGTGCCGGTTTCGACACCCGCTGGAATATTCACCGACAGCGCACGCTCTTTCTCGACGCGACCAGCGCCCCGGCACGATTTGCAAGGATTCTTAACGATTTGCCCCATGCCCGAACATGTCGGACAGGTCCGCTCAACAGTAAAGAAACCCTGCTGCGCGCGAACTTTGCCCATGCCTGAACAGGTTGGGCAGGTTGTCGGTTCAGCGCCGCCTTCGGCACCTGACCCGTTACACGAATCGCATGCAACCGACGTTGGGACGTTGATTGATTTTTGCAGACCCTTGAACGCGTCTTCCAGGGATATGCCTAGATTATACCGCAGATCTGCGCCGCGTGCGGCACGGCGCCCGCCTGCGCCACCCCGTTGGCCCATAAAGTCGCCAAACAGGTCGTCAAACACATCCGAGAAAGCGGACGAGAAATCGCCTTGGCCACCACCACCAAAGCCGCCGGGTCGTTGGCCACCGCCACCTTCGAAGGCGGCGTGTCCGTAGCGGTCGTACGCGGCCTTCTTGTCGGCACTTTTCAGAACCTCATAAGCCTCGTTTGCTTCTTTGAACTGAGCTTCGGCTTTTGGATTGTCGGAATTGCGGTCGGGGTGCAGTTCTTTGGCTTTGGTACGGTAGCCTTTTTTGATCTCATCGGCAGAGGCACCTTTGGAAACTCCGAGGATCTCGTAATAGTCACGCTTAGCCATGTATTAGCTCCTACGCTGGAACGTGATGGGCCGGCCCGGCAAGCGGACCGGCCCTGTCAGTTGTTCCATGGGCACGCTTATGCGCGCTTGTTATCGTCCAGATCTTCGAAATCGGCGTCAACGATGTCATCATCACCATGGGGCGCATCTGCCGCCTCGGCCATGTCGTCGTTGCTGTCCTGCGCGGCCTTATAGATGGCTTCGCCCAATTTCATCGCGGCTTCTGTAACGTTCTGAATACCAGACTTGATCTTTTCGACGTTGTCGGTTTCCAGCTCGTCGTTCAGGGCTGCAATGGCCAGTTCGATTGCTTCGACGGTGGTCGGATCAACCTTGTCAGAATGCTCTTCCAACGACTTTTCAGTCGAGTGGATCAGCGATTCCGCTTGGTTTTTCGCCTCGATCAGCGCGCGGCGTTCTTTATCCGCGTCGGCATTCTCTTCGGCGTCCTTGACCATCTTTTCAATGTCGGCTTCAGACAAACCACCAGAGGCTTGGATCGTGATCTTCTGCTCTTTGCCTGTGCCCTTGTCCAGCGCGCCAACAGCGACAATGCCGTTCGCGTCGATGTCAAAAGTCACCTCGATCTGGGGCATACCGCGTGGAGCCGGCGGAATGCTTTCAAGGTTGAAGGCACCAAGTATCTTGTTGTCCGCAGCCATTTCGCGTTCGCCTTGGAATACGCGGATGGTCACAGCATTCTGGTTGTCTTCGGCAGTCGAGAAGACCTGAGACTTCTTGGTCGGAATCGTTGTGTTACGGTCAATCAGACGGGTAAACACGCCGCCCAACGTCTCGATGCCCAGCGACAATGGCGTAACGTCAAGCAGAACAACGTCTTTTACGTCGCCTTGCAGAACACCCGCCTGAATGGCAGCACCCATGGCGACAACTTCGTCAGGGTTCACACCCTTATGAGGTTCCTTGCCAAAGAACTTGGAGACCTCTTCGATGACGCGTGGCATGCGGGTCATACCGCCCACCAGAACGACTTCGTCGATGTCAGAAGCCGAGATGCCAGCATCTTTCAAGGCAGCAGCACAAGGCTTCATCGACGCCTTGATCAGATCGCCAACCAACTGCTCAAGCTTGGAGCGGGTCAGTTTCATCACCATGTGCAACGGCGAGCCGTCTTTGCCCATCGAGATGAACGGCTGGTTGATCTCTGTCTGGCTTGCGCTGGACAGTTCGATCTTGGCCTTTTCCGCAGCTTCCTTCAGGCGCTGGAGCGCCATCTTATCTTTGGTCAGGTCAACGCCGTGGGACTTTTTGAACTCGTCCGCAAGGTAGTTGACGATGCGCATGTCAAAGTCTTCACCACCCAGGAACGTGTCACCGTTGGTGGATTTCACTTCAAACAGACCGTCGTCAATCTCGAGGATTGTGACGTCGAATGTACCACCACCAAGGTCATAGACGGCGATGGTTTGGGTTTCTTTCTTGTCCAGACCGTACGCCAAGGCCGCTGCTGTCGGCTCGTTGATGATCCGCAGAACTTCGAGACCGGCAATCTTGCCCGCATCCTTTGTGGCCTGACGCTGGGCGTCATTGAAATACGCAGGAACGGTAATGACCGCTTGGGTAACTTCTTCACCCAAGTACGATTCTGCCGTTTCTTTCATCTTACCAAGGATGAACGCCGAGATCTGCGAGGGCGAATACTTTTCGCCTTTTGCTTCGACCCATGCATCGCCGTTGCCGCCATCGATGACGTTGAACGGCAGGTTCTTCTTATCCTTGGCCAGATCAGGGTCATCGTTACGACGACCGATCAGACGCTTTACGCCGAAAATTGTGTTTTCCGGGTTTGTGACTGCTTGCCGCTTTGCAGGCTGGCCAACCAGTCTTTCATCGTCGTTAAAGGCGACGATAGACGGTGTTGTACGTGCACCTTCCGCATTTTCGATAACGCGAGGCTGGCTGCCGTCCATAATGGCGATACAGCTGTTGGTGGTTCCTAGGTCGATACCAATTACTTTGGCCATGTTTTGATCCCTCATTGAGTTAAGGCGATGACACGAGGCTTGGGCCCATTGCGGCACCCTTGCCCCGATCTTTGTACGCCAAAGGCCGGCAAAGGCCGGATGCCTTTAGCGGTTCGGGGCTTATATAAGGAGCAGTTCTGGACCCTGCAACCGTTGCATGAGAAAGGAATTAGAGAATCTTGATGGATTTTTCGATATTAAGGACGGGAAGGGTACGTAAATGACGGTTCTGCGCTTGCGTGGCTTTGAAATCCATAAAACGTTCCTTGATCACGCGGCCCAGCAAGCTGTGCTGGGTGAAATTCGGTCGGTCGTGAAAAAGGCACCTTTTTTTCGGCCAGAAACGCCGGGTGGAAAAAAGATGTCGGTGCGCATGACATCGGCCGGGGAATATGGGTGGCTTTCGGATGCAGACGGCTACCGTTATGCAGATCAGCACCCCAACGGCATGGCCTGGCCTGCGATCCCTGAAGCCGTCTTGTCGATCTGGAGTACTTTGACGGGGCTCGACCGGAAACCCGAATGCTGTCTGATCAACTATTATGCGTCTGATGCAAAGATGGGTATGCACCAAGACCGCGACGAGGCTGACTTTCGCTGGCCCGTTGTGTCCGTGTCTCTGGGGGATGATGCGCTGTTTCGCATCGGCGGGCAAAAACGGGGCGGTAAAACAGACAGCTTGTGGCTGCAATCTGGCGATGTCGTCGTCATGGGCGGCGAGGCGCGGTTAAACCACCACGGCGTGGACCGGGTCAGGGCAGGATCGTCAAAGCTGTTGCCCAAGGGCGGGCGGATCAATCTGACATTGCGTGTCGTGAAGTAATCCTTATCGGCGCGCACCCCAGCTGGCAGAGGCGTGTTTGCGGGTATAAAACTCCCCCATCAAGCCAATCACCATCAAAACAACGCCAACCCAAACTGCGTATTCCCAATTACTGTACCGCGGATTGTAATTGATGAACGCGAAACCGCGTGCCTGATCAATGATGTGGAACAGCGGATTCCAGTCGAACATCGACAGCATGAAGCTGGGCAGCGAATTGGCCAAAAACATCTTGCCCGAGGCGATCATATTTCCGCGCTGGTACAATGATGTGAAAATCTTCACGAACGACGGTGCCCAAGGGTTCAACGCCAGCAACACCATTCCCACCGCGACGCCGGTGAACCACGCGATCAGCAACATGCCGAAAACACCAGACCAATTATAGATAACGACCGGATTGAACGCGAGGTGATAGACCGACATGATCATCACAAGCGAAAGCATCTGAATATATAGCGACCCGAGGGCCGCGGCTGCCAAAGCGATCATCGTTGTCATTGGGGCATGCTGCATCATTGCACTGGCCGGACCTTCCGCGCTGACAACGGCTGCAAGCGTTTTGGTATGCACCATAAAAAGGAAAATGCCGGTCATGATATAGATGACGAAATCGCCCCTGATGGCGGCACCGCGCAGTCCAAGCATCGTAAACATGACATAGAAAACACCAACAAATATAAGTGCTTGAAGGATGTTTATGCCGATAGCAGCAAATGCATTATTGTGCTGTTTGCGCACTGACCGAACGATTGAGTGATATACCAGCTCAACCATTTGAAGGGCTGATGCAAGGCTCCCCTGTGCGGAACGTCTTGGTTGGAACATCTCAATAGCCTCTTTGCGACGAGTGATTGCACGGAATTCTTGCTGTTCCGTTAATCGAACACCATAAGGGGTTTGCGCAAAGTAATCAACGAAACTGAAGGGGCCGCGTCATTATGGATTATCAAAAGCTGGTGACAGTCATGAGGCGTCTCTCGCTTGAGGCTGGCGACAAAATCATGGAGATTTACGGGTCGGATGATTTCGAGGTGAAAACCAAATCTGACGCAAGCCCTGTCACCATCGCGGATGAAGCGGCAGACAAGATTATTTCGGATGGTTTGCGGGCCGCGTTTCCGGACGTCATGCTGGTGACAGAAGAACAATCCGCGACGCACACCGCCGCTGGTGATACATTTCTGATCGTCGATCCATTGGATGGTACCAAAGAGTTTATTAACCGTCGTGGTGATTTCACGGTCAACATCGCTTTGGTCGAGGGCGGCGTACCGACCCGTGGTGTCGTCTATGCACCTGCAAAATCGCGTATGTTCTTCACGCTGGCAGACGGTCAGGCGGTCGAGGAGACAGGCGATTTTACTAAGGATGAAATGGGCAAGTTAGTGACTATTTCAGTCTCTACACCGGATAATTCAGCGTTGATGGTCGTGGCCTCCAAATCGCACCGTGATCAGGCGACGGATGACTATATTGCTAAATACAATGTCGCTGACATGAAAAGCGCCGGTTCGTCGCTCAAGTTCTGCCTGATTGCGACGGGTGAGGCTGATTTGTACCCGCGCGTTGGCCGCACGATGGAATGGGACACCGCCGCTGGCCACGCCGTCTTGAACGGCGCAGGTGGTGCGGTTGTGCGCTTTGATGATCTGACACCGCTTAAATACGGGAAGACGGATTTCGCCAATCCGTTCTTTATTGCCCATGCGGCCGGCGTTGAACTAAAGGCGTCCTGATGTCTGTTCTGATTGTTATTCCAGCGCGTTACGCGTCAACCCGCTATCCGGCCAAACCGCTTGCATTGCTCAAGGGAGCAAGCGGTACCTCGCGGAGTTTGATTGAGCGCAGTTGGCGTGCTGCGTGCGAGGTACAAGGCGTCGACAAGGTTGTGGTTGCCACGGATGACGGCAGAATCAAAGATGCAGCCGAGGCATTCGGTGCCGAGGTTGTTATGACTTCGGTTGAATGTGCAAATGGAACAGAACGGTGCGCACAGGCGCACGAGGTTCTTGGCGGCGGCTACGATGTGGTTGTGAACCTTCAGGGGGATGCGCCGCTGACACCGCACTGGTTCGTAGAAAGCCTTGTTGAGGGTCTAAAAGGCGACCCTAACGCTGGCATTGCGACACCCGTGTTGCGCTGCGATGGAGCGGCGCTGAACAGCCTGCTGGCCGATCGAAAAGCCGGGCGCGTCGGGGGCACAACATCAGTCTTTGCGGCTAATCACAGCGCGCTATACTTCTCGAAAGAGGTGGTGCCGTTTACGTCGCAGATCTATGCAGATGCTGACCCGACTCCGGTTTTCCACCACGTGGGAGTTTATGCCTACCGTCCGGATGCGCTGGCAGCCTATCCGTCCTGGCCAGTCGGTCCGCTTGAGCAGCTGGAGGGATTGGAACAGTTGCGGTTCATGGAAAACGGACGCACGGTTTTATGCGTTGAAGTGGAGGCGAAAGGCCGCCAGTTCTGGGAGCTGAACAACCCAGAAGACGTGCCAAAGATCGAAGCGATGATGGCGCAGATGAGGCTGGAATGATTGACCTGCCTGTCAGTGTTGTGATCGTCAGTCGTGGGCGTCCACATTCGCTGGCGCGCACGCTGACAGGCATTTCCCAACTGCAATATTGGAACTTTGAAGTTGTCGTTGTGGCCGATCCTGACGGCATCAAATCTGCCCAAAAGCTGCCCTTTGCAGACACGCTGAAGCTGGTCGCTTTTGACGAACCGAACATCTCGGCCGCGCGAAATCGGGGGCTGCTCCACGCCGCCGGAGAGATCGTTGCCTATATTGATGATGATGCTGTGCCCGAGCCAATGTGGTTGCGACATCTGGTTGCCCCCGGCGCAAGGTCGGACGTTGCGGCGATGGGGGGGTATGTGCGGGGGCGCAATGGCATTTCCTTTCAGTGGAAAGCCGCCAGCCTTGATGCATTCGGTATGCATCATTCTTTATCCGTCGACCCGAAACAGGCAACTGTGATGAAGCCGCCAAAAGGGCGGGCGATCAAGACGGAAGGCACGAATATGGCCTTTCGACGGGATGTGCTCATTGATCTGGGCGGATTTGATCCTGCGTTTCACTATTTTCTTGATGAAACCGATATGAACATGCGGTTGTCAAAGGCAGGTCATGCCACTGCAATCGTCCCAATGGCTGAGGTGCATCACGGCTATGCCGAAAACCGGATGCGCACGGCCGCGCGGGTGCCAACAGATTTGTTTGATATCGGCGCAAGCTGGGCGGTCTTCCAGCGCAAACATGTGGCGCAGGTTGACCGGGCAGGGCACTGGCGCACGCTTCGCGCAGAGCAACGGCAGCGATTGCTAAGGTTTATGCAAGCTGGCCAGCTTGAACCACGCGATGTTCGATCGCTGCTGAAACGTCTTGATCAGGGATACGTCGAAGGACAGGCCCGTAAAGCCGCCGCAACAAACCTTCCCAGGCACGCGGCTGCCCCGTTCCAGCGTTTTCCAAGCATGCCAAGGCGGTCGAAAATGATCGTCAGCAGGCCGATACGTGCCCAGAAGGATCGCAAACGCGCGCTTGAATGCGTGGCATCTGGCCATATCGTCACCTTTTTGATACTTTCGCCGACTACAATGTTTCATCACCTCTCGTTTGAAAATGACGGGATGTGGGTGCAAAAAGGTGGGCTATTTGGTAAGGTTGATCGCACTGACCGACTTTTCACGATTTCGTCGCGTCGAAAAAAAGCACAGCTAGAGAAAGCGCGGGTTGCATCACAAAGAGACTTTAAGTTCGAAATAGGCAAAAAGCTGACATAATTTCAATATAAGACTATTCCAATTGTTGTTTGATACTGCTTTGCACGATGCAGATCTTGGACATAGTCACCAAGGCAGGGGCGTCATGCGTAAGAAAGTAACAAAAGCGGTTTTTCCGGTAGCCGGCTTAGGGACGCGGTTTTTGCCTGCGACCAAATCGGTGCCGAAGGAGATCATGACCCTAGTGGACCGCCCGTTGATCCAATACGCGATTGACGAAGCACGTGCTGCAGGCATCAAGGAATTCATTTTTGTCACATCGCGCGGCAAGGGTGCTTTGGAAGACTATTTTGACCATTCTCCGGTACTTGAGCAGGAATTACGCTCAAAGAATAAGACCGAACTGCTGGAGATTCTTAAAAATACCAACATGGACAGCGGTGCGATTGCCTATATCAGGCAGCACAAAGCGCTGGGTTTGGGGCATGCCGTATGGTGTGCGCGCCGGTTGATTGGAAACGAACCCTTTGCGGTGATCTTGCCAGACGATGTTATTGCCGCCGAAAAGCCTTGTCTGCAGCAAATGGTCGAAGCGTATAACGAGACAGGCGGCAATATGGTTGCTGCGATGGAAGTCCCGCCAGAGCGTGCATCGTCCTACGGGATGCTGGATGTTGCCGATGATCAGGGCGAATTGGTCAAAATTAGGGGCATGGTTGAAAAACCCAAAGCTGAAGACGCCCCTTCCAACCTTGCTGTGATTGGCCGCTATATTCTGTCCCCAAATGTTTTGCGCAACCTGAACCAGCTCAAATCCGGGTCGGGCGGGGAAATCCAGCTGACGGATGCGATTGCCGCCGAACTGACGCAGGGCCATGATGTTTATGGCTATCGGTTCAAAGGCCAACGTTTTGACTGTGGATCGAAATCTGGCTTCTTGCAGGCCACAGTTTCCTTTGGTTTAGGCCGCGAAGAATTGCGCGACGACTTGTATGCCTATTTGCAAGACATCATGAGCGTTGATAAAGCTGCGCAATAACAGCTTAGCGAAGGCAGAATAATGGCAAATGTGTTGGTGACGGGGGGTGCGGGCTATATCGGGTCGCACGCCTGTAAAGCATTGGCCGCTGCGGGCTTCACGCCCGTAACGTTTGACAATCTGGTTACGGGCTGGCGTGATGCTGTAAAGTTTGGACCTTTGGTTGAAGGTGATCTGCTTGATCGCCAACAGATTGACGCTGTCTTTGCCGAGTATCAGCCCGTCGCCGTGATGCATTTTGCGGCGCTTAGCCAGGTCGGCGACAGCATGAAGCAGCCGGGCCTCTACTGGCGCAATAATGTCGAAGGGTCGCTGAATCTGATCGAGGCTACGGTAGCAGCCAACTGTGCAAACTTCGTGTTCTCATCCACCTGTGCCACGTATGGCGATCAGGACAATATCGTGCTGGACGAGAACAGCGCACAGCTTCCGATCAACGCTTATGGTGCATCGAAACGTGCGATCGAAGATATTTTGCGGAATTTTGAAGTCGCTCATGGCCTTAAGGCTGTGATCTTTCGCTATTTCAACGTTGCGGGGGCTGATCCCGAGGGAGAGTTAGGCGAGTTTCATCAGCCAGAGACTCATCTTGTTCCGCTGATGCTGGACGCGATTGATGGCAAGCGGGACGCGCTCACGGTTTTTGGCACAGATTACGACACACCTGATGGCACGTGTATCCGCGACTATGTCCATGTTTGTGATCTGGTCGATGCGCATGTTCTGGGGTTGCAATGGTTGCTTGACGGCAAGCCAAGCCGTGTCTTCAATCTGGGAACAGGTACGGGGTTTTCGGTGCGCGAAGTTGTTGAACACAGCCGCGAGGTAACGAACCGCGCCGTCCCGATCATCGAAGGCGCGCGGCGCATCGGTGATTGCACAAAACTGGTTTCGGGATCGTCCCGCGCTGTGGCAGAGTTGGGATGGGCACCTAAACGCTCGACCCTATCTGAAATGATCGCTGACGCGTGGAGATGGCATCAAACTGGCCACTACGACACATAAAGCACCACCCACAAGGCTGCTGGATTTAACGCGGACACTGCGGCGCGCCGGGCGTATGGCGACGGGTGTTGATCGGGTGGAATTGGCCTATCTGGCGCGTTTTCTTGACGATGATACGCCCTGCTTTGGTTTTGTGCGCACTGCGTTCGGCTACCTTTTGCTGGACCGCGCGGGCCTTGAAGCTGTGCAGGTAAGGCTGGAAGGGCGTCATTCGTGGGGGCGCGCTGATTTTCTTTCACGATATCTGCGCGGGCGAACTGACGTTGGAAAACGCGCTGAGGCTGATTTTCGCAGGCTGGCGATAGCCCGTGCGGCACCTTGGCGTTTGTCTTCGATGTTGGAAAATATCCCCAAACCTTGCCGCTACTTCAACGTTGGTCACAGCAACCTGACGACACGTGTCCTTTCTTCGTTGAAACGGGCGGGCGTTGAAATCAATGCGCTGGTTCATGACGTTATTCCGCTGGAGTATCCTCAGTTCCAGCGTCCGGGCACCGTAGCGCCCTTTCGTGACAAGCTGAAATGCGTCCAGAACTGGGCCAATCTGGTGATCTACAATTCCGCCGATACCCAACACCGGGCCGAGGCACAGATGGCCGCTTGGGGTCAGGTGCCTAAAAGTATTGTTGCGCATTTAGGAACAGTCAGGCCGATCCCCGATTTGTCAGCCCTCTCCGACGGGCTCCCGCCAGAGCAGCCGTATTTTGTCATTGTGGGCACAATCGAGCCGCGCAAAAATCATGCTTTTCTACTGGATATCTGGGAGAAACTAGGCCCCGACGCCCCACTATTGCTGATCTGCGGCAGTCGTGGCTGGAATAATGAAGCGGTCTTTGAGCGGCTTGACCGGATGACTGCGGATGGCCCTATCCGCGAAATACCAAACCTGTCTGACGCTGCGCTTGCCGCTCTTGTGCAACACGCATCCGGGGCCTTGTTTCCCAGTCTTGCCGAAGGCTTTGGCCTACCCCCGTTGGAAGCATTGTTGCTAGAAACGCGTGTTTTATGCAACGATCTAGGGGTATTGCGCGAGTTTTTGGGCTATATGCCTGTTTACGCGAGCGTTTTTGATGAATATCAATGGCTAAAGGTAATACAGGCTTGGGCTGAAACACCTGAAATGGAAAACAACCCAAAGGGTTTTGAAGGTCCAACATGGGACGACCATTTCAATAAGGTCTTAAGTTTGAGGGTTTAGATTGTTTCTTGATTTGTTGTTTTGGTAAAGAACTGACGCAAACTTGGCAATGAAGGGCGGTCTTTGGGTTTAGTACAATCATATCGGCTTCGGTTGCAGCGCAAAAGATGGCGCATTCGCGCGTTTCGCAAGCGTCGCGAGCTTAAGCAGATCGTGAACCGTACCAACCAGATCAAGCCGGATGATATTCTACTGTTTTGCACCCAGCGAAACGAGAAAATCCGCCTGCCCTATTTTCTGGACTACTATCGCAAGATGGGGGTCGGTCATTTCTTTTTCGTGGACAATGACAGTGAAGACGGATCTGCAGATTATCTGGCTGATCAGCCCGATGTCTCTTTGTGGGGAACGCGCGCGAGCTATAAAAGATCGCGCTTTGGTGTTGATTGGCTGAACTGGCTGCAGATCAAGCACGCGCATGGTCATTGGGCCATGACGGTCGATCCTGACGAATTTCTGATTTACCCCTTTTGCGACACACGCCCCTTGCGTGCCCTGACAGATTGGCTGGATGCGTCGTCGATCAAATCCTTTTCTGCGATGCTGCTTGATATGTACCCAAAGGGGCGGCTTGATGAACAGCCCTATCAGCCTGGCCAGAATCCGATGTAAATCGCGTCTTGGTTCGATAGTGGCAATTATTCACTGTCCCGGAACTTTCGGTTCACGAATCTTTGGATCCAAGGTGGCCCTCGTGCGCGGGTTTTCTTCAAGGATAACCCCACAAAAGCTCCGGCTTTGAATAAGGTCCCGTTGGTCAAGTGGAACCGCCGCTATGTCTATGTCAGCTCGACCCACATGTTGCTGCCGCGTGGCTTGAACCAGGTCTATGATGAATGGGGCGGGGAAAAAGCATCCGGGGTGCTTTTACATGCAAAATTTCTTGATACTTTCAGCGCCAAAGCGCTGGAGGAGCTTGAGCGCGGCCAGCATTATGCAGGTTCGATTGAATACAAAGCCTACGCAGAAAGTTTGCAGGCCGATCCTCAGCTTTGGTGCAAGTGGTCAGAGCGTTATATCAATTGGCGACAGCTAGAGATTTTGGGTCTTATGTCCAAAGGAAACTGGGCATGACAATTGGCGTCGTCATGTTGGTTCATACGGCTCTTGGTCGCGCCGAGCAGGTTGCCCGCCATTGGGCCGCCGCAGGGTGCCCTGTCGTTATTCATGTCGATAACACCGTTCCCCGCAAGGCCTACGACAGGTTTGTCAAAAGTCTTGCGGACGTGCCTGACCTTAAGTTTTGCAAGTGCTTCCGTTGCGAATGGGGCACTTGGGGAATTGTGGCGGCGTCGCAGGCCGGATCGGAGCTGATGCTGGCCAGCTTCTCGCATGTTCGCCATGTCTTTCTTGCATCTGGATCATGTCTGCCGCTGCGTCCAGTAAAGGAACTGCAAAACTATCTGGCTGCCCGCCCCCGCACCGATTTCATCGAAAGCGCAACCACTGCCGACGTGCCATGGACGGTGGGGGGGCTGGACGAAGAACGCTTTACCATGCGGTTCCCGTTTTCGTGGAAAAAGCAGCGCTATCTTTTTGATAAATCCGTGGCAATCCAGCGGGTGCTGGGCTTTAGGCGCAAGTTGCCCAATGGGATTGTTCCACATATGGGTTCGCAATGGTGGTGTCTGACCCGTCAGACACTTTCCGCAATCTTGCAAGATCCAGATCGCGATGTGTACGACCGCTATTTCCGATATGTCTGGATTCCCGACGAAAGCTATTTTCAAACCCTGTCGCGTCAATACGCGCTGAAGATTGAAAGCCGGTCGCTGACCCTGTCCAAGTTCGACTTTCAAGGCAAGCCGCACATCTTTTACGATGACCATCTCCAGCTTTTGCGGCGGTCAGACTGCTTTGTCGCGCGCAAAATCTGGCCCTACGCTGACCGGCTTTATGAAGCGTTTCTGACAAACGACGCCGACGCGCTGAAAAAGACCGAGCCCAATCCAGGTAAAATTGACCGGATTTTCGCCAAGGCGGTGGAGCGTCGGACGCGTGGTCGATCCGGCTTGTACATGCAAAGCCGTTTTCCGAATGAAGACTGGGAAAATGGTGTTACCGCTGCCCCCTATTCAATGTTCCAAGGGTTCTCGGAACTCTTCGAGAATTTTGAACCTTGGCTAACGAAATCGACGGGTGCACGGGTGCATGGCCATCTTTTTGCGCCCGAGCGGGTCTATTATGCTGACAATCAAACCGCGATAAACGGTGCGCTCAGCGATAGTGCGGCCCTTCGTGATTATAATGCCAGGGCGTTTCTGACAAATCTTGTCTGGAACACACGCGGGGAACGTCAGTGTTTTCAGTTTGGGCCTGATGACAACCAGGACGTTTGTTGGCGGATCGCAAAAGATCCCAATGCGCAGGTTTCTGTCATCACGGGGGCATGGTCTGTGCCGTTGTTCCCGTCGAATATGGATTTTGCCGACATTCGTCGCGAGGCTGCGCAACTGCAGAAAATTGAAAGCGAGCATATGGACATCTTGCGCTCGCCCTATACCAAGGCGCGTGTGCGGATCTGGACGATGGCTGAATTTATAGAGGCCCCGATGGAGCCGCTACAAGGTATCTTGGACGAGATCGGTCACACCAAACTGAACCGCATTTCCGAAGTGCCCAGGATGGTGGACCTTTCAGGCTTTGGCCAGTTTTTGCAGAACCTCAAGAACCAAGGGATGCACCCCTATCTGATGGGCGACTTTCCAGTCGAGCGCGGTATCACCGCAGCGCAAAAAGCGCCCCGAAAACCGTATTTGGTAAAATAAGTTATGTCGTCTAGATTCAACAGCTTTGTCGTCTTCGCCGAGATGCGGACCGGGTCGAATTTCTTGGAAACCAACCTGAACGCTTTCTCGGGCATTAGCTGTCATGGCGAAGCGTTCAATCCTCATTTCATCGGCTACCCAAAATCGACAGATATCTTGGGTGTTGATCAAGAGACCCGCGATACGAATCCCGATGTACTGCTGGCCGCGATCCGAACCAAATCAATCGGGCTTGGCGGCTTTCGCTATTTTCACGACCATGATCCCCGCGTGCTGGATAAGATCCTGAAAGACGAGACCTGCGCCAAGATCGTACTCACCCGCAATCCCGTCGAAAGCTATGTCAGTTGGACGATCGCCCAAGCGACCGGTCAGTGGAAACTTACCGATATGAAGGCACATAAAGCGGGTCAGGCGCAGTTTGACGAGAACGAATTCGCGGCCCATCTTGAAGCGTTGCAAGAATTCCAACTGATGTTGTTGAACCGTTTGCAGACGTCAGGACAAACGGCGTTCTATGTCGCCTATGAGGATCTGCAAAGCGTCGAAGTGATGAACGGACTGGCAAAGTATCTGGGTGTGAACGAAGCACTTGAAGCCTTGGACACAAGTCTGAAAAAACAAAATCCCGATCACATCTCTAGCAAGGTCAGCAATTATCCGGAAATGCTTGCTGCCCTTGGGCGGCTGGATCGGTTTGATCTGACACGGACCCCGAATTTCGAACCGCGCCGGGGGCCTGTGGTGCCGTCCTATATCGCTGCCGCAGAAGCACCACTGCTTTATCTGCCCCTGCGCAGCGGACCAGAGCCGCAGGTGCTGGACTGGTTGGCCGGTATCGATGGCGTAAAGCGCAATCAGTTGCACAGCAAGATGAACCAAAAAGACCTGCGGCAATGGAAGCGGCGCAATCCGGGCCATCGCAGCTTTACCGTGCTGCGCCATCCTGTTGACCGCGCTCATGATGCGTTTTGCCGCCATATTGTGACCACAGGCAAAGGTAGCTACGCGCAGTTGCGCGCCAACTTGATCCGGCGTTACAAATTGCCGTTGCCTGAGGGAGAGCCCGACGCGAGTTATGACACCGACGCCCATCGTGCCGCGTTCAAGGCATTTTTAGTGTTCCTCAAGGGAAACCTGAATGGCCAGACGGCGATCCGCGTCGATCAGGCATGGTGTACGCAAACGCAGGCCTTGCAGGGGTTTGGTGAATTTGCCCTGCCTGATCGCATTATCCGCGAGGCCGATTTGGCCGGTGATCTTGCCCAATTGGCCGCTTCAGTCGGGATCACAGGCAGCCCGTTTGCCACAACCCGGCCGCAAACCGCGCCGTTCGAGTTGGCTGATATCTATGATGCGGAAATCGAAGGGTTGGCATCGGACGCCTATCAGCGCGACTATATGATTTTTGGCTTCAAGGAGTGGCTGTAGCCGCTCAGGCGGCTTGGGATGCCTGTGCTTCGGTCAGAATTGTGTAAAGCGTCGCAGGGTCAGAATTGGCCCGCAGCTTGGTACAGACGGACGGATTTCGAAGGGTCCGTGACACCAAAGCAAGCGCTTTCAGGTGCTCTACCCCGGCGTTCTCGGGTGCGAAAAGCGCGAATGCAATATCTACCGGTTGGCGATCAACGGCGTTAAAATCAATCGGCTTATCCAAAAGAACAAAAGCACCCAGCACGGCATCCAGCCCTTCAAGGCGGGCATGAGGAAGCGCCACCCCATGGCCCACACCTGTCGGGCCAAGGGATTCACGTGTCTGTAAAGCCTCTATAACGGCACTGGCATCTAACCCGTACGCTTGAAACGCCAACTCCCCGATATCATGGAGCAGGCGCTTCTTGCTTGAGGCAGATGTCAGGACCTTGACGGCATCCGGCTTTAGGAGTTTCGCAAAATCCATTCTGCTCGCTCTGTTTTGGGCCGCCTTTGGCGATCCCTTGTGTCTAGGATGGGTCGATCCAGCCGATGTTTCCGTCTTCCCGACGGTAAACAACGTTTACGCCTTCTTTTCCCTCTTTACGAAACACAACGACAGGGGAGCCTGAAATTTCCATCTGCATGACTGCTTCGCCGACAGACAAGTTTGCGATCTTTGTCTGCATTTCCGCAATAATCATGGGTTGGAGGCTTTCGGGTTCCTGCGCATCTGAATCGCTTTCTGAAGCGATGACATACGAGGAAGCGCCGAAAAGTTCAACAGGTTGTGGACGCGCTCTGTGATGGTCCTTCAACCGTCGCTTGTAGCGCCGAAGCTGCTTCTCCATTTTCGCGGCGCACGAATCGAATGAACTATAAATATCAGTAGCATGGGCCTTTGCAGAAGCAGTTAGGCCAGTGGATAGGTGCACCGTCGTTTCGCAAACAAATTCATGGCCGGACTTGGAAAAGATGATATTTGCGTCAGTCGGACGTTCAGCGTATTTGTTGACTGCTTCTCCTAGCTCCGTCTTTACATGGATTTGCAGGGCTTCGCCGATGTCGATCTGTTTGCCACTGATTTGGTATCGCATAAACTCTCCTCAATCATATCGCTCTGAACATCGTCACAGACCGCAAAAAATTGCGGCCGGGGGCGGTGTCAGATTCGGGTGAATGGCGCTGCGTTCAGACTGAATGCCTTTGGCCCTTTGATGAAAGGGTAAGGTAGGACAGACAAGGAACGCGGTGTCGCCATAGCTCTATTGAGCGCCCTAAACCACGCTGTTGTCAAATGAAACTGGTGTCAAACCGTGCGAAAAATTGCCCAGCTTCTTTACGGGAAATTAAGAGATACGGAAATTGTCACCCAGATAAACGCGGCGTACGTTCTCATTCTGCACGACTTCCGATGGCGTGCCTGACATCAGCACTTTGCCCTCGTGAAGGATATAGGCGCGATCCACGATTTCGAGCGTCTCACGCACGTTATGATCGGTAATCAATACGCCAATGCCGCGTTTTTTCAGATCCGCGACCAGATGCCGGATATCATCAACCGAGATTGGATCAACCCCTGCAAAAGGTTCATCCAGCAGCAGATACTTTGGATCAGCGGCGAGGCAACGCGCGATTTCCACCCGCCTGCGTTCACCACCCGACAGCGCGAGGGCAGGGGCGCGACGCAGATGCTCGATCGAAAATTCCGACAACAGGGTCTCAAGACGCTCGCGCCGTTTGCGGCCGTCAGAGACAGAAATATCAAGGATCGCCGAAATATTATCCTGAACGCTCAGCCCGCGAAAAATACTCATTTCCTGGGGCAGATAACCGATGCCCAACTGTGCACGGCGGTACATCGGCAAAGACGTCACATTCTTGCCATCGATTGTCACCGTTCCACCCTCGGGCATGACAAGGCCAGCGATGGCGTAAAATGTCGTCGTCTTGCCGGACCCGTTGGGGCCAAGCAGGGCCACGACCTCGCCACGGTCAAGATACATCGAAAAATCACGGATGACTGTTTTCTTGCGGTAAGCCTTTCGCAAATGTTCGATGCGCAGCCCGCCGCCGCCTTCCGCTACCGTCAGGGATGGTGTGACCATTAGTTATCGCCACCGGTTTGCAAGACGGTCTTTACGCGGCCGGACATCTGCGCCGTGCCATCCGACAGCTTGACGCTCATCTTGTCAGAACTCAGCGCGTTGCGCCCTTGGGCCAGCAGTACGTTGCCCGACATGACAATTATGCCGTTATCGATATTGTAATCTGCCCGCTCTGATTCGGCGGCATCCGGGCCGGAAACCAACGTTACGCCACCCGTGGCTTCCAGCCTTGCAATCCCTTCCGCGTCCGCGCGGTAGACAACCAGGACACGCGATGCAGACAGGCGCATTTCACCCTGACCAATCAGCACATTTCCAGTAAAAATCGCAGTTCCTGTTGCCTGATCGACGGACAGATTGTCGGCAGTCACCTCGACTGGCAGGCTAGTGTCCTGCCGGATCGTTCCAAAGGCAACATTGGCACCTTGCGCGGCAACAGACACGGCAGAAACAAGCAAAAAGATCGGAAGTAAAAGGTATTTCACGAGGATTACTCTATCAAAGGTTTAGGTTTATATATCAGCTTCACCCGGTTTGTGAAAAACAATTGGGCGGCACCACCATTTTCAGGTTTAGCGACAGTCATCGACCCGGCCTCTAGCGTGCCTTCGGGTGCGGTACCATAGACAGGCCCGGGAGATTCGAGGTTGAGCGAGGACAAACCAGAGGTCATGTAATCGCTTGTCATACGATAGCCAGTCGAGGTCATTACAACGACGTCTTCTGTCAATTTCACATAATCCTCGACAAGGTCAATATCGGCCTGCTTTGATTGAAGCCGATAAAAGGCACCATCCGGGGTCTTGATGGTGGCGCGAATATTTGTGGCTGTGTTTGACCCGATTTTCCCGTCTGGCGTTGTTAAAACATCAGCATAAAATGACAGCTCGTCACCCTGCGCGCTGGCCCCGGTAAAGAAAGGGGCAGTGACCTGTTGATCGCGCAACCGGTCCTGGATTTCCTTCTCGGCAAAAGGGATTGACTGACCGGGATCAATCGCGCGCGAGATCAGGAAGAGGGTCGACAAAAGCGCCAGCGCCATAAGGGGAAACAGCACCTTCAGCCAGGATACCATTCTTGTATAGCGGTCCCCTTGCATGGAAATCTATCCCAGTCCGACGCGTAGGCAATCGTGGATAAGGATCAATCCTGCCGGGATATTTCCGCCGGTTGGGTCGACAACCAACAGGCAGGTGATCTTGCGCATGTTCATGATCCCGACTGCTTTTTCAGCCAAGGCATCAGGGGCGATGGTGACGGGGGTCGATGTCATCACGTCGCGTGCCGTCTTCGACATCAGCCCCTCAAGATGCCGCCCTAAATCGCCGCTGGTGATGATCCCGGCAAGCGCGCCCGTCTGGTTCGTGACGATCACCACACCAAAGGATTTGCTGCTCATCGCCATCAGCGCCTCTGACATGGGTGCGTCATCTTTGACCAAGGGCAGTGCATCGCCAGTGTGCATCAGATCTGCGACCCGGCTTAGCCGCGCGCCCAGTTTGCCGCCGGGATGAAATTCGCGAAAATGCTCGGCTGTGAATGAACGGTTCTCCATCAGCGCAATCGCAACCGCATCGCCCATTGCCAGCGTCATCGTGGTCGATGTCGATGGAACAACACCCGTACCGCAGGCCTCGGCCAGTTGCGGCAGCAACAAGACAACATCGCAATGCGCGCCAAGGCTGCTGCCTTCGCGGCTAGTTATTCCGATCAATGGGATAGAAAAGCGGCGTGAATAAGCAATCAGGTTAGCCAGTTCGGGCGCCTCGCCGGAATTCGAGATGGCCAACACCACATCATCGGCGGTGATCATCCCCAGATCACCATGGCTTGCTTCGGCAGGATGGACGAATTGCGCAGGCGTGCCGGTGCTGGCCAATGTTGCCGCGATCTTTTTGGCAATGTGGCCGGATTTACCAATGCCTGTGACAATCACACGGCCACGGGTTGCAACCAGCACGTCAACGGCATCGCGAAACCGATCGTCCAGACTGTCGGCCAACGCGACCAGCGCATCAGCCTCGGTGCGGATCACGCGTCGGGCGGTATCTAAAAATGGAGTGCTCATGCGTGTGCAAAAATATCCGTGTCGGGCCAGCCTGCCAAATCCAATTGGGCACGGGTGGGAAGAAAATCAAAACACGCCTGCGCGAGGTCCATGCGATCTTCACGGATCAGCATGGCGTTCAGTACATCGCGCAACTTGTGCAGGTGCAACACATCCGACGCGGCATAGTCGATTTGGGCCTTGGTCAGGTTGTCTGCGCCCCAATCGCTGGATTGCTGTTGCTTCGAGATATCGACGCTTAGCAATTCCTGACACAGCTTCGCCAATCCGTGCCGATCAGTATAAGTGCGTACAAGGCGGCTTGCGATCTTGGTGCAATAGACTGGGGCTGCCTTGGCACCGAACATGTTCAGCATCGCCGCAATGTCAAATCGTCCAAAGTGAAACAGCTTCAGAATGTCGGGGTTTTCCAGAAGTGCGCACAGGTTTGGCGCGTCGGTTTGACCTTTGGCGATCTGGATCAGATGCGCGTTGCCGTCGCCGCCAGACAGCTGGACAACGCACAGGCGGTCGCGGTGCGGATGCAGGCCCATCGTCTCGCAATCAATCGCAACAATAGCACCCAGATCTAGACCATCGGGCAGGTCATTTTGGTAAACTTTATTTGTCATGGCTCTCCTATATCGCGCGCACACGCTTAGCGAAAGTACCCCTTTCGGGCAGTGTTAAACGGCAGTGATGCTGTCTTGCTGCGGGCGAGGGTAGCGCGCCAGCAGATCAGCGACCAGAATATGACATCTCAGGCCCGGCCAATCGTCCCTTATCAGGGGGCGGGGCACTGCTGGATGCTTAAGCGCCAGCCGCCGCCAATTGTGCACGACGAGGCACCGCAGCGTTGCAATCTCACGCGGGACAAGGTCAGGGGGCGGTGGCAAAACCAGCACAGCGTGTTCGAGGGCTGCGCGCAACTGAACGTATCCTTCAGCAAGCTGCTGTGGCTCAAGTTCGCGCTTCATCCAGTCAGGTGCATCTTTGCCAGAGATCGCAAATGCGTTTTTCGGGGGCGCAAGGTCGGCCGCGCCAACATAGATTCGCCCTTCAAGGTTCACAAAATCGCTGAGTGCTTTTGCGTCTGAAGTGGCCTCGTCAGTCAAGACCATCTGCCAGTTTTGCGCCAGATCGTCAGGCGATGCATAAATTCGTCTGCTTGCCGCGTGAGATTGCCTGCGTCCATCCGTCGTCAGGCTATGCTGGCTTGTCCGACCGTGCTTTTGTGAGGCGATCCAGTTGTCCTTGCGCAACCGGTGCAGTGCCACGCGTGCTGCCTCTGGCCGCACATCCATTGCGGCCATGATCGCAGACAGGACCGGCCCGTCGATAACATCCCCCTCGTGGCGCGCCAGATCGCCGAACAAGCTGATCATCAGCGACCAGACGCGCTGGCCGCCCAGTTGCTTTAACGGCTGGATTGCCAGGGTGAAATCATCTGTAGGCATTCATCGTCAGCAGTTCATATTCGGCCACGGCGGCATCATCCTGATTGGTCAAGGTCACGTGCCAGCGTACCTCACCATAGTCATCATTACGAGGCGTCTTTGCTTTGACGCTCAGCCGCACCTTGATGCTGTCGCCCGCCTGTACCGGTGCCATGAACCGCAGGTTATCAAGGCCTGTATTCGCCAGAACGGGTCCGGGATCGGGCTGCACAAACAGGCCAGCGGCAAAACTAAGCAGCAAATAGCCATGGGCAACGCGTCCGGGGAAGAAGGGGTTCGCCTTGGCCGCGTCCTCGTCCATGTGCGCGTAAAACGTGTCGCCGGTGAAATGGGCAAACGTTTCGATATCATCCAGTGACACGACGCGACTGGCGGAATTGAAAGTCTCGCCCAGATCAAGCGCGCCAAAGACGCGCGTGAAGGGGTGGTCGCGGTCGCCAATCTCGGTCGCACCGGGCACCCATTGCTTTCCGATGGCAGTTAGAATGTCGGGGCTGCCCTGAATGGCGGTGCGCTGCATGTAGTGCATGACACCGCGAACCCCGCCAAGTTCTTCGCCGCCCCCTGCACGGCCCGGACCGCCGTGCACCATATGGGGCAGGGGTGCACCGTGGCCTGTCGCTTCGGCCATGGAATCGCGATTGTTAAAGTAAAGCCGCCCGTGGAACGCGCCTGCGCCCATCGCCATCTGTCGCGCGACATCGCCGTCACGGGTGATGACAGACGCAACAAGCGACCCCTTGCCCTTGTTCAGCAAATTGATTGCGTGATCGACATCGCGGTAGGGCATGATGGTTGAGACGGGGCCAAAGGCCTCGGTATCGTGAACGTGGATCGCATTGTCGGGATCGGCGCAATGGAACAGCATGGGCGGTACGAAAGCCCCTTTATCGCGGTCGGCCCCCTCAACGGTAAAGCTGTCAGGGTCGCCAAAGACACGCTCTGCCTCGGCCTCGATCAGCGATGCCTTCTCCAACACATCGCGTCGTTGCGACAGGGATACCAGCGCGCCCATCCGCGTCGTCTCAAGTCGTGGATCGCCGATGGTGATCTTTTCAAGCTTTGCGGAAACTGCTGCAATCATTGCATCTACATGCGCTTGGGGCACCATGATCCGGCGGATGGCGGTACATTTCTGACCTGCTTTGGCGGTCATCTCGCGCTGGACCTCTTTCACGAATAGATCAAACTCTGGTGTGCCGGGCCCTGCGTCAGGCCCTAACACGGACGCATTCAAGCTGTCCTGCTCTGATGCGAACCTGACTGATCGTTCCAGCAACACCGGATTGCCCCGCAGTTTCAACGCGGTTTCGGCGGATCCGGTAAAACTGATCACATCCTGACAATCCAGATGGTCAAGCATGTTGCCCAACCCGCCTGTCACTAGCTGGATCGCACCGTCTGGCAGAATGCCCGACTGGATCAGCAGCTTGAAACATGCCTCGGTTACTTGGCAGGTCGCGGTGGCAGGTTTGACGATGGCGGGAACACCGGCCAGCAGGGTCGGAGCCAGCTTTTCCAGCATGCCCCAGACCGGAAAATTGAACGCGTTAATATGCACTGCAACGCCTTGCAGCGGGGTGCAAATATGCCGTCCCATGAACTGACCTGTGCGGCCCAACTGTTCGGGTGGACCGTCCAGAAACACCTGATCATCGGGCATTTCGCGACGACCCTTGGCGGCGTAAACCTGCATCGTGGCGATCCCACCATCCACGTCGATCATGTGGTCGGATTGTGTGCCGCCAGTGTCGAAACTCAGGTCATACAGGCTCTGTTTATGGTCTTTCAGGTGCTGTGCGAGCGCCTTGAGCATCTTTGCGCGGTCATGGAATGTCAGCTTGCGCAGGGCAGGGCCGCCAACATCGCGGGCGTAGGAAAGCATCGCGTCCACATCAAGCGCGTCATTGCCCGCCTGCGCGATGACATCACCGGTGATTGCACTGGCGATGCTACGCGCCCCCGCCCCGGGATTGATCCACTGACCGGCGGCAAAGCTTTGAATATCGCGCATGATAGTGTCCTTAATGATGGTCGTAGTCGATGACGATCTTGTCGGTGATCGGGTAGCTCTGGCAGCTTAGACGATAGCCGCGCTCGACCTCGTAGTCCTCCAAAGCGTGGTTCGACAGCATCTCGACCTCACCCTCAAGCACCTTACACATGCAGGTCGAACAGACGCCTGCCTTGCATGCAAAGGGCGCATCAAGGTTGTTTTCCAACGCGGCCTCAAGCACGGATTGCCCTTTGCCCATCGCAAAGCTGTGCGGCGCGCCGTCGATGATCACGGTCACTTGCGTGTCGGCTTGCCCTTCGGAACGCTTTGCCATTTCCTGCTTGGCCAAACGTCCCTGCTGGCTTTCGCTGAACAGCTCGAACTTGATCTGATCAGGCTCTAATCCGTTGGCCTTCAGCGCATCGGCGATGGCCAGCATCATCGGTTCCGGCCCGCAAATGAATGCGGTGTTGATGTTTTTGATATCGATCCAAGTCTTGAACAGGTCGTTGCATTTGGCTTGATCCACACGCCCGGTAAACAGGTCGATATCCTGACCGGATTCCAACATATGGATAACGCTCAGCCGGCCCATATAGCGGTTCTTGAGGTCTTCGATCTCTTCGCGGAACATGATCGTGTTCACGGCGCGGTTGGCATAGACCAGCGTAAAGGTCGAATGCGGTTCACGTTTCAGCACGGTTTTCAGGATCGACAGCACAGGCGTGATGCCCGACCCGCCCGCAAAGCCAAGGTAGTTCTTGGCGCGATCAGGCTCTAATGCGGTGAAAAACTTACCCTGCGGCGGCATCGCATGAAGCGTATCGCCAACTTTCAGCGTCTCGTTTGCGAAGGTTGAGAACGCGCCACCGTCGACACGTTTGATGCCGACTTGCAAAACACCATCGTCGAGACCTGCACAGATCGAATAGTTGCGGCGCAGCTCTGTCCCGTCGAAATCCTGCTTGAACGTCAGGTACTGGCCTTGGGTGAAGGCAAAGGCGTCAGCGTCTTCGGACTTTAACGTCAGGACAACCGCATCGCGGATCGTATGGTGAATATCAGTGACGACTAAGGGGAGAAATTGGCTCATGGGTCAGATGCACTTAAAATAATCAAAGGGTTCCAGACAGTCGGTGCAGCGCCATTGCGCCTTGCAGGGGGTCGATCCGAATTGGCTGATCTTTTCCACCTCGGTGGATTTGCAGCGTGGGCATTGTTTTGGCCCACCGGCGGGTTGGGGCGGCGCGATACCGTAGGCTTCCAGCTTTGCGCGGCCCGTATCGGACAGCCAATCCGTCGTCCAAGCGGGCGAAAGCTGCCGTTTCAGGGTCAGCTTTTCGATGCCATGCCCGCGCAAGGCAGTTTCGATATCAAGGTTGATGATCGTGGTCGCGGGGCAGCCGGAATAGGTCGGCGTGACCGTCACGGCAAGCGTATCATCGTGCCATTGCACATCGCGGATAATCCCCAGATCAGTCAGCGAGATCACAGGAATTTCAGGGTCAGGCACTGCAGAAAGCCATGCCCAAACAGTGTCTAACGAAGGCTTTTCCACTACCATGTCGCATCCGGATAGGCGCGTTGCAACCATTGCATCTGGGTCAGTATATGCCCCAGATGTTCAGAATGCCGCTTGCCGGATTTGCCGCCCTTGTGGGCGAAATCATCCTGCGGTTTCTTCAATGTCGCGGCAAGGAATACATCGCTGACCAAAGCATCATAGGCGGGGCGAAGCGACGCCGGATCAGGTGCGATACCCCCCGCGACCAGTGCCGCATCCACATCATCGGAAACGAACATTTCCCCGACATAGGGCCACAATTTGTTCAGTGCTGCCTGCATGCGCGCATGGCTTTCTTCGGTCCCGTCACCAAGGCCGATTACCGTGTCTCTTGCGCGTTCAAGGTGATAGGTCACCTCTTTGCTCGACTTCTCGGCAATCGCTGCGACTTGTGCGTTAGAGCTGTCCATCAGCGCTTTCAGCTGGCCAAGGTGCCACGCGTCAAACAGAAACTGCCGCATCATCGTCTGGCCGAAATCACCGTTGGGCTGTTCAACCAGCAGCAGATTGCGGAAATCCCAGACGTCGCGGTGAAAGGCCAGCTTGTCCGCGTTGCGGCCTGCGCCTTCAACCTCGCCCGCCAGATCAAGCCACAGCGTCGTTTGCCCGATCAGATCAAGCGCGGTGTTGGCCAGCGCGATGTCTTCCTCAAGCACAGGCGCATGGCCGCACCATTCAGATACGCGATGCCCCAACACCAAGGTGTTGTCCCCCATGCGACAAAGGTATTCGAACAAATGATCGCTCACATCGCCCCCACTTCGTCGGGAATGTCGAAGAAGGTCGGGTGGCGATACACCTTGTCGTTGGCGGGTTCGTAAAGAGAGCCTTTTTCCTCGGGTGAGGAGGCGGCGATGTCGGAGGCCTGAACGACCCAGATGCTCACGCCTTCGTTGCGGCGGGTATATACATCGCGGGCGTTCTTGATCGCCATTTCGGCGTCGGGCGCGTGCAGCGATCCGACGTGGCGATGGCTTAGGCCGTGCTGGCCACGAATGAAGATTTCAAACAGGGGCCATTCATCGGCGCGGGCCTTGCCATGCTCGACCGCTTGGGTGCCGGGATAGGGTTTTGTTTCGGGGCTGCTCATTTTAATTACTCCGCTGCCAGTTTTGCGGCGCGCTTTTTGGCGGCGTGGGCCATCAGACCCTCGCGCACCCACGCACCATCGTCCCACGCCTTGTTGCGCGCCTCTAGGCGTTCGGTGTTGCAGGGGCCGTTACCCTTGAGCACGTCAAAGAATTCGTCCCAATCGGGCTGGGTAAAGTCGTAGTGCCCGCGTTCGTCATTCCATTTCAGATCAGGGTCGGGCACGGTCAGGCCCAGATATTCGGCCTGCGGCACACATTCATCGACGAACTTCTGGCGCAGCTCGTCATTGCTGTTCATCTTGATCTTCCACGCCATGGATTGCGCGGAGTGGACCGAGTTTTCATCCGAGGGGCCGAACATCATCAATGCAGGCCCCCAGAACCGATCAAGCGCATCCTGCGCCATCTTCTTTTGCGCTGGCGTGCCTTTGGCCATCTTCATCATGATGTCATAGCCTTGGCGCTGGTGGAACGATTCCTCCTTGCAGATTCGCACCATCGCGCGGGCATAGGGGCCGTAAGATGTGCGCTGCAATGGCACTTGGTTCATGATCGCTGCACCATCCACCAGCCAGCCCACGGCACCCATATCGGCCCATGTCAGGGTCGGATAATTGAAGATCGAACTGTATTTCATTTTGCCCGACAGAAGGTCGCGGGTCAGTTGATCACGGCTGACCCCCAGGGTTTCGGCGGCACAGTAAAGATACAAACCATGCCCCGCCTCGTCCTGCACCTTGGCCAGCAGGATCGCCTTGCGCTCCAGCGTCGGTGCGCGCGTGATCCAGTTGCCCTCGGGCAGTTGGCCAACAATTTCGGAGTGCGCATGTTGGCCGATCTGCCGGATCAGGTTCTTGCGATACCCTTCCGGCATCCAGTCTTTCGGCTCGATCTTGCCGCCTGCATTGATCCGCTCCTGAAAGGCGCGCTCTTGGGGCTCCATCTCATCTAAGGATTTGACACCATCGCCGGTGGATTTGATCATCTGTGCATACATCGTTCAGATCCTTTCAGGGGGGATTCAACAGTTAGCTTGCGTTTTCGAGGATGATGGCAACGCCTTGGCCTACGCCGACGCACATGGTGCAAAGCGCATAGCGACCGCCTGTGCGTTTCAGTTGCAGTGCGGCTGTCATCACCAGTCGTGCGCCCGACATGCCAAGCGGATGGCCGATGGCAATTGCACCGCCGTTGGCGTTTACATGCGGCGCATCGTCGGCCACACCAAGGGCGCGAAGTGTTGCGATACCTTGGCTGGCAAACGCCTCGTTCAGTTCGATGACATCCATCTGGTCAATTGTCAGCCCAGCACGCGCCAGCACCTTTTGGCTGGCAGGCACGGGGCCGATCCCCATTACCCTTGGTTCGACCCCTGCGGCGCTGATGCCAACGATCCGCGCAATCGGCGTCAGGCCGTGTTGCTTGGCTGCCTCTGCCGAGGCGATCAGCAAAGCGGCAGCGCCGTCATTTACGCCAGATGCATTCCCTGCGGTGACTGTCTTGTCAGCTCCGTTGATCGGGCGCAGCTTTTGCAACGCTTCCATCGATGTGCCGGGCCGGGGGTGTTCGTCGCGGTCAAAGACCACCGGATCGCCCTTGCGCTGCGGGATGCTGACAGGCGCGATTTCGTCGGCAAAGATGCCAGCCTTATCGGCGGCTTCCCAACGATCCTGGCTGCGCTTGGCAAAGGCATCTTGATCTTCGCGGCTGATGTCATAATCGGCGGCAACGTTGTCGCCGGTTTCGGGCATGGATTCGACACCGTATTGCGATTTCATCTTGGGGTTCACAAAACGCCAGCCGATGGTGGTGTCATAGACAGCATTGCCACGTGAAAATGCGGTTTCAGCCTTGGGCATCACAAACGGCGCGCGGGTCATGCTTTCCACGCCCCCGGCAATCGCCAGATCCATGTCGCCCGCCTTGATCGCGCGGGCAGCAGCGCCGACTGCATCCATTCCAGACGCACACAAACGGTTGATCGTGGCACCGGGCACATCAACAGGCAGACCGGCCAACAGCGCTGCCATGCGCGCAACGTTGCGGTTGTCTTCGCCCGCCTGATTGGCGCAACCAAAGATGACGTCATCGACCTTGGACCAGTCGACCGACGGGTTGCGTGCCATCAACGCTGCAATCGGTGCGGCTGCCAGATCATCGGCGCGCACCGAGGATAAAGCCCCGCCAAAGCGACCAATCGGCGTGCGCTGCGCGTCACAAATAAAAGCGTCCATGAGTGTCTCCCTTGTTTACAAATCTAGGGATAGTCGCGATTCGGTGCAACTTAAATGTTACGTAATGACCGTGTATGTGAAATATATGTAACATGAATGAGGCATGATATTGCGGTAAAACCTTCCTAAAAGCGCTGCTGAGTAAAGACCCACAAGGATCTGCCGATGACCACGAGCTATTTCACCGACTTCCTGGAAAAGACGGACCACCGCATGGTTTCGAAATGGATGCACTATTTTGATGCCTACGCAGCCGAGCTGGGGCATTTGCAAGGGAAAGACATCACTTTTCTTGAGATTGGTGTTTGGAAGGGCGGGTCGATCCCGATGTGGGGCGGCTATTTCGGCAAGGGGTCGAAACTGGTCTTTGCCGACATAGACCCCGCCTGTCGCGGACTGGCAGATCCCGGCACGGTCGTCGAGATTGGCGATCAATCTGACCCAGTCTTCCTGCAAATGCTTGTCGAAAAATATGGCCCCTTCGATGTGATCATCGACGATGGGGGTCACAAGATGGACCAGCAGACCATTAGTTTTGAAAACCTGTGGCCTGCGATCAAGGATGGCGGTCACTATCTGGTGGAAGACACCCACACCAGCTATTGGCCCGGATTTGGGGGTGGCTTTCAGGAACAGGCCAGCTTTATCGAATACGCCAAACGGCTCGTTGATCAGATGCACAGCTGGTACACCGATCAAGACGAGATTTTTCCGCTTTCAAGGATGGCAAAAGAGCTGACCTATGTGCATTTCTACGACTCCATCGTTGCGATGAAAAAGGATTTGAAAAAGGCTCCGCCTGTCACTGTCACCTCTACCAACGGCAAGATCAGCCAATCCCGCAAAGCGCTGGAAGTGCGGGGACGCCGGTCGATTTTCTAGAAAAGGTGCCGCGCCAGGGCTTTGTTTATCGGCTGACCCTTGCCCAGATGCACCCTTTCCTTTTGATCTGAGTGCGAATGCCTATATAGAGCGCTCAAACACCTGCATCCCGGAGAATCCCCATGTCTGCGACCGCGCCGATTACCCAAGACGTTATGACCCTGCCGCGCAAACTGCCGGACGGGCCGGTGAACTTGGTCGGATTGACCCGCGAAGCGATGCGCGATGCGCTGATTGCGCAAGGTACGCCGGAAAAGCAAGCAAAGATGCGGGTCGGTCAGATCTGGCAGTGGATCTATCAGTGGGGGTCGCGCGACTTTGCCGACATGACCAATCTGTCCAAAGCGTTCCGCGCTGAGTTGGCCGAGAAATTCGTGATCGAAGTGCCCGAGGTTGTAACCAAGCAGGTTTCAGAAGATGGCACGCGCAAGTATCTGGTGCGCATTGCAGGCGGGCACGAAGTCGAGGTGGTCTATATTCCGGAAGAAGGGCGTGGCACGCTCTGCGTCAGCTCTCAGGTCGGATGCACGCTGACCTGTTCGTTCTGCCATACTGGCACGCAAAAGCTGGTGCGCAACCTGACGGCGGGTGAAATCATCGGTCAGGTGATGGTTGCGCGCGATGATCTGGGCGAATGGCCCGTGCCCGGTACGATCACAGAAGCGCCGCGTTTGTTGTCGAACATCGTGCTTATGGGCATGGGTGAACCGCTTTATAATTTTGAAAATGTGCGCGATGCGATGAAGATCGCGATGGACCCGGAAGGCATCCAACTGTCGCGCCGCCGGATTACCCTGTCGACTTCGGGCGTTGTGCCCGAGATTGCGCGCACGGCCGAGGAAATCGGTTGTCAGCTGGCAATTTCGTTTCATGCAACCACCGACGAGGTGCGCGACAAGCTGGTCCCGATCAATAAACGCTGGAACATTGCAGAGCTGGTCGAGGCGCTGCGCACCTATCCCAAGGTCAGCAATTCAGAACGGATCACCTTTGAATACGTTATGCTTGACGGGGTGAACGATAGCGACGCTGATGCTTACCGTTTGATCGAGTTGATCCGCGGCATTCCCGCTAAGATCAACCTGATCCCATTCAACGAATGGCCCGGAGCGCCCTACAAGCGGTCGTCGAACAATCGCATACGGGCGTTTTCCGAGATCGTCTACAAGGCGGGATACGCGTCCCCCGTGCGCAAGCCGCGTGGCGAGGACATCATGGCAGCTTGTGGTCAGCTTAAATCTGCGACCGAGCGCGAACGCAAATCGCGCAAGCAAATCCAGGCTGAGGCGGGTCTTTGAGCGCTGTTTGAAATCTGAGCGCATCTTGCATCAGGAGTCTTAGGGTCAAGGTAATACCCGCCAGATAGGCATCAGCGAATCTGATCATGGCAGTGGTCAGGTTGCTGGCCACAAGCAGCCCTACAGCACCTAACCGCAATTATTCATGAAGCCCCTGTTTTGGCGCGTGGGGCGATGTTTGAAGGCCCTTTGCTTTTGGATGCCCATAGGTGATCGGCGCCCGAATTGCGCATCGGGCGTTTTCAACGATCT
>Ga0307981_1000444_pt1 | contig 41012 bp, 41 predicted proteins | sample OrgLakmetagen987_FD_201849 | JGI IMG/M metagenome (GOLD analysis project Ga0307981, IMG submission 201849) | Saline water microbial communities from Organic Lake, Antarctica - #987 | ecosystem: Environmental > Aquatic > Non-marine Saline and Alkaline > Saline | place: Antarctica: Organic Lake... | reverse complement strand
TGCGCGGGCGGCTTCCGCGAGCGGCCCGATCAAGTCCTTTTTGTGGGGTGTCGAATCGACGATGTCCCAATCGGTTACTTCGGAAGGGAAGAGTGCAAAGCCGTCGTGGTGTTTTGAGGTGATTACCATATATTTCATGCCGGCTTCTTTGGCCAGAGCAGCCCACGCTTCCGGGTCGTATTGAGTCGGATTGAAGTCACTGGAGTAGCGCCGGTATTCTTTAACCGGGATCTCGCCGCGCAGCATAATCCATTCGCCAATGCCATCGATCTTCTCGCCCTTGTGGGTGCCGGCTGGGACGGAGTAGACGCCCCAGTGGATGAACATGCCGAACTTGGCGTGGCGCCACCAAGCCATGCGTGCGTCACGCTGTTCCTTGGTTTCCTCGGCGTAGGGGTCGGGGAGGCCTGTCTCTTTGAGCGGCTCAGCGCTGGGGAAGTCCGGCCAGCTTCCGGCGGTATTGCTCTGCTGGGTCTCCCTCGTGCCATTGCAGCCGACAAGAAAAACTATGAAAACGAAGGCGAGATAGGTGTTTCGTTTGACTTTCACAGCTTCAACTAAGGCCCGGTCGTGGCAGAGATCGCAATTTTTTAACCGAGCGGACCTCAGCGATGAGTGAAATATCAGTGAATCTGATAAAGCTTATTAACGGCTGAACCGATTCTATTCTGCCGATGCCAGCCAGAGTTGTATGAATTCGTTCCAGTGTTTTTCCAGCGCTTCGGCATCTTGCTCTGCGAAGGCGATCCAAGCTTGGTGGAAGGCGGCACCGGCTTTCGGGAGTAAGCGGTTGGCAGGATTTCGATCAGTCAGAAATGAGTCTGACTGTGGTGGTATTGCGCCCTGAATCGAATCGACAAAGGCGGCAAACTGTTGTCCCACAAAGTGGGGGCGTTCGCCCTCGGCTGCGGCACGCAAGGTGCGGGGTGCGCCAAACTCAATGATGGGCCGGTCATCCGTATTGAGTGGATATTCTGCAAAGAGCTCGCGCGAGTTCGATAGGTTGCCCGCATAAAATAGGGGAATGGTTTGCCGGTTTACGGGGAGGACGATTCGAGGTAGATCGAAAGCAGTTGCGCCACGAACGGCCGACACCTGATCTTGCGCGCTATTGATTCTGGCCGCCGGCAGGGGGGCATCATCTTTATGGCCGATGAGAGCCACAACCTCGTTGCCCGGTTGGAAGTGGTTGCGCCACATCGTGACCCGGTCAAAAGCCTCCAGCATGGTGCGGGTGATGACGCCAAACTCCTGCCTGGTGATCTGGTAGAGTGGCAGCCATTGCACAAAGACACCGCCCTCGTTGAGGCGTTCGCGTGCCGTTTGGAAATGCTCCAGGCTGTAGAGGCTGCCGGATCCGCTGCGATAGGGCAGGAATAGATCGGCATTGATCATGTCATAGCGCTCCGATGTCCCGAGCAGGTAGTTGCGCCCGTCTTGAGCCAGCACTGTGGCACGGTCGTCTTTAAAGAGTCCATTAGCCAGGTCGGGCCGACCGGGGCTGCCGCCGAAGTATTTGGCAGCGGCTTCCACTACCTTGGGCGAAAGCTCGCAAACGGTCACTCTTTCGATATTTGGGAAATCCCGGCGGTCGAGGGCTTCGCCTGCCGTGATACCTGTCCCCATTCCGAGGTAGAAAATACTTTTGGTCTCGGGGAATGCGAGCAAGGGTATGCGCGTCTGGAAGATCTGTGTCATGTAGGCCTCGCTGGAACCCAAACTGTAGTTTGAATTGATGCGGATGGCGTGTTCGCCGTTTTCTTTACGAACGACGGTGACGGTGCTGTCGCTGGCTTCCCAGCGTTCGACGACTTCCTGCGGGCCGTCTTTTGCATCAAATCCGGTAACGGGTAATTCTTCGGGTTTCCATGCGGTAAAGAAAAGCAACAGAACGATGCCTGAGACGAGTTTTGCTGTTTGCCCGACGAAATTGCCGTGGGCTGGTAAAAGAATGGCAAGTAGCGGGTAGACTGCCGCCATGACCTGCATGGATCGCCACATGCCGAGTGTCTCCAGTAAGACAAAGCCGCAGATCAGCGAGCCGAAAATAGCTCCCGCAGTGTTAATGCCTGCGAGTAAGCCGATGCTTTTCCCCGGAAGTTTTGCGAAGCGCTCCTCTGCCTTCATGAGGTAAGGGAAAAGGATGCCAAGCGTGATACAGGGCAAACCAATGGTGCCGAAGGCGGTGGCGAAGAGCTGGATGACATAGGCAGTGAACGAGCCCGGTTCAGGCAGCATCTGCAAGTCGTCGGTAAAGTGCATAAACAGCACGGGCACGGCGCAAACCGCGAGTCCGTTGAGCAGGCAGAGCACATGGAGCATCGGCACCGGGCCGGAGGATCGGCGCGCAAGTAGAGAGGCCAGCCAGGCACCTGCCGCTAAGGTAACGAGCACCACGACTAGAACGACCGCGAAGCTGTATACGGAGTTCTCATGCACCAGGGCAAACATACGCGTCCAGAGCACCTCCAGCGCAAGCAGGTTGAAGCCGGAAAAGAATGCCAGAACCCAGATCGCAGGACGGGATATTGCGGGTGCATCGGGGGAGACTTCAGATTTTTCCTCAGTCTCTAGCTCGGATGGAGCCGCAGCCAGGTGGCTTTCACTTTTTGCCAAACGAAAGGCGAGCAGCGCGACGATGGCGGAGACCGCTACGGCGGTCAGGCAGCTGAGACGAAACCCAAGGTTGGGCAGGATAATAAAGGCGGCGGCGAAAGCACCTGTGGCGGCACCGAGGGTATTGATGCCGTAGATGGCGGCGGTTATGCGCCCGAAGGTAAACTTTTGGCGTACCAGATATTTGCTCATGATGGGAAGGGTGCCACCCATCATAAACGATGCGGGAAAGACCATGACGCAGGCGAGCAAGCCTTTGACCACCCAGAAGCTGTTACCCGAAAATTGTGCGTAAAGGACCGGATAAAAGTCACGGTAGATGTGTAGGAGCGGCAGGCAGAGCACGCCCGTCAGGCCGATGCCCAGTTCGAGCCAGCCGTAGGTGACTAGCGGGTGCATGAGTCGGGGCGAGAGCCAACCCCAGAACGCACTGCCACAAGCCAGTCCGAGAAAGAAAATACCCAAGGTCAGTGCAGCTGCGTGTGAGCCGTTTCCAAAGACCAGCCCGAGCTGGCGCATCCAGAGCACCTGGTAGACGAGCGCGGCGAATCCGGAGAGAAGAATCAGCACAACATAGGCGAAAGAGGTGCGTGAACTTTCCCCGTGTGTAGCGCTTTTATTGTGTGCTGAATCTTTCATGGTTCCCCTCATCGTAATCGCGCGAGAGCGAGTCGATGCCAAGTATTCATTTTTAAAACAAAAAAAGCGGCGAGGTTAAAAACCCCGCCGCTTGATGATTTTTCAAATCAGTCGACTAATTTTGCCATAGCTTCACCCATGGCCAGTCCCACGTTCATGTAGGTCTTGGCGTTGCCGCCGTAGTGGCCATTAGAGGCGCTACCCATGCTGAGAGGGTGGGTATAGACGGTAGAGACACCGTCCATACCTTCAATCGACATGACACCTTCCAGGATGAGCTTTTCATTGCCCTCGGCGTTGTCCTTGTCGGTTTGACCGAGCGTTGCGGCAACAAACTTCGCATTTGGTGCATCGAAATCGCTGCGCAGTGCTTTTATCAGGGTTTTAAGGTTTTTGCCGTAGTTAGCGGCGTGTCCGGCATCGTAACGATCCCTGTCGCCCTGCCACCAGAGGAAGCCGGCTATTTCGTAGCCCTTCGAGTCGGGATAATACTTGTCAAACTCTTCGAGGATTTTTTTCGCGTTATTCACGTCGTCGTCGTATTGCTTGCCGGCATACCACTTGTGCTTAGGTACTTCAGGGACGTTGCCCTTTTCCCAACGCCCATGTCTGACCTCGTCGTTGTAGGCAGGGTAGACGTACGTTTTACCATCCTTTGGTTCGACGAATTCGAAACGCTCGCTACCGGGAGGCAGGAGATCCCAGCCGAGGCCACGGTTGCCGATCGAGCTGCGGAGCACCATGACCGGTGCGTCGATGGCATTACCGAGTTGATGGCCGATGCCTTGGTCGATACCGATCTTCCCTCCCTTTACGGTCAGAAAATCGTTGCGTCCGACATTCATATTGCCGCGCTTTTGCATGACGTGGACTTGGCGCACGTCGTTCCGAGTGGTCCAATTACCTTCGTCATCAACCATGAACGGGTAAAGCCCCTCTTCTTTGACTGCCTTAAATAGCGTCCCGTCTTGCAAGTTATCCGCTTTGCCGACCTTACCCATTTCGAGCGTGTTCGACTGGCCCATGATGATGAAGACCTGAACGGGCTTCGACATGTCGGCTGGTTTGCCGTTTGGATCAGGCAATGTATCATTTGGTGCGCCTGCAAAAGCAGGAGTCGATAGGACGCTCATTGCCATAACTGCGGCGAGCGCCCCCGATGTGTTAAATATTTTCTTATGCATAGGTTCTTATCTTTTACTGATTATGTGCGTTTTAAGCGCGCGGGGTTTATTTCTACAAAGCTAATAGCATGATAGTATGCCACTAAGCTGCCGAGTTTATTCCTTGTCAGACATGTGATTTGCGAATTGTTTCCATTCCTTTTCCAGTTCGGCCTTCTCTGGAGCCTGGGAGTAGATTTTTACCCGGTAGCGTAGGTTGAGTGTTTCGCCTTTCTTTAGTTCGTGTTTCGCGTCAAAAATAAAGCATGGGCTATAAAAGGTCAGGGGAGTGGCTACATACCATTTTGTGGGGAAGGAAACATTAGCCGGATGGTCAAAGATCGCAGTGCCTGCAGTGCCAGTGGCCACCGCGCCGGCATAAGCCATCCATGGTTGGGGACTGCCGTGAAGCTTTTCTACATCATTCGGCGCGATGAACTGCCAGTTCTCACGCAGTTGCCAATCTCCCGGCTCGCCCTGATGACGAAAGGAAAGACCTGCATAGCCGCCGTAGGACTTGCCCTCCGGTTGCCCCGGAAGCGGGGTGCGTTCAAGTGTGACGTCGCTCAACGCGAGGAAGTGATGCTGGAAATCGATCGAGTAGTTCCCTGCCGCATCGGGCGGCGAAACGAGAATCACACGTCGCTCTTCGATGAGCTCCTGTTCGCCTTGCTCACCCTTTTTCGGAATGAGATAAATAATTTCCAAATCGAAGCGCCCACTGTGATTGCTCGTCGTTTTCGCGTCGATTTGGATGACCTTCGTATGGCCTTTCGAAAGGCCGGTTTTGCGGTCCTCTTCCCAGAAGTTGACGCCATTCAGATATTTAAAGCTGAACCACAATCCGTAGTGCCAGACGTGGTCGGCGGGTTTTTCCTGAGTCAGGACTGCCCCGTCTTTGGTCGCAAGTGGGTGGAAATAAGGTTTGTTGATGCCTTCCTTCGCGTTGAAGCGCCACAGGGTTTTTCCATCCCTGAGCAGCGCAACAGAGCTGTCGTCGTGCTGCCAGGATAGAGGGGGATTCACCTCTTTACTGGTGCTGGCGCATCCTGCGAGGAGTAGGGCGAGTAGGGCGAGAGCAGTAGCTTTAATCAAATGCATTTTTAGGGTTGGATGAGGCTCACAGTAGAAAGTCAAAAGGGTTTCTTTTTTTTAAGCAAGAGGAAGGCTTCAACTCGCGTCGCAGCTTTTATCCGCCTAAATAACGAAAGTTGGAAAATGACTTTGCTCTCCGGCTCAGGATCGCAATCGTGTTGTCTGACATGGCGGACTCTTGGGAAAACCTTAAGCTTTTTGCGGACTCGACTCGGGTGCGCATTCTCGCGCTTTTGATGTATGGAGAACTCTCTGTTGCGGAACTCCAGGAAGTGCTGGATATGGGGCAATCGAGAATCTCATCCCACTTGGGGCTCTTGCGTCAGGGCGAGTTGGTTAAAGACCGCCGCGAAGGCAAGAAGACCTTTTACGCGCTGAACGCCGACAGCAATCCACAAGCTCAGGCGCTACTCAAGGCCGCCTACGAAACCGTCGAAGCGACCGAGGAGCTGGCGCAGGACCAAGCCAATTTAAAACGCATCCTCGAAAAGAGGAAACAAAAGTCCGAGCAGTATTTTAACTCAGTCGCCGGCCGACTCGGTAAGAATTATTGCCCTGGTCGTAGCTGGGAAGCTATTGGGCACTTTTTGCTCCACCTTACGCCGAAGATAAAGATCGCCGACCTGGGTGCCGGCGAGGGGCTTATTTCGCAACTTCTCGCGAACAGAGCGGAGTCCGTTGTTTGCGTGGACAATTCGCCGAAGATGGTCGAATTCGGCAGCGAGTTGGCCAAGAAGAACGGCTTTACCAATCTCAGCTACAAACTCGGCGATATCGAGGACGTGCCGCTTAAGGACGAAAGTGTCGATCTAGCTCTGCTCAGTCAGGCGCTGCACCACGCTCAACATCCGCAAGCCGCTATTGAAGAAGCCTATCGCATACTCAAGCCCGGCGGGCAGCTGATTATCATCGACTTACTGGAGCACAACTTCGAGAAGGCCCGGGAACTTTACGCCGACGTCTGGCTTGGATTCTCAGAGAATACGCTTTACCAACTGTTGAAAGATGCCGGCTTCAGCCAAGTGAAAGTCGATGTCGTGGCGCGCGAAGCAAATGAGCCGAATTTTCAGACCGCTCTGGCGAGTGGAGTGAAGTAGGGGAGCAGGCAGAGCTGGTTGCAAGGCCTGCCGATGCAAAAACCACCCCGCATGTCAGCTCTGGACGAGCCGACATCCTGCCCCTCCTATCCCTGTGGGCAGGAGGGGAGTTTTCGGAAATACCCTTGAGTTCGTGCTCTTCGGGTAAGCCCTGTTGTAAAACGCTCTGAATCCTAACCGCCAGCTGAATCCGTGTGCTTCTCCGGCTGGGGTAGTCTAAAGGCCAAGAGCAAGGGGAGAATGATAAGAACGGCGCCCAGCAGGTAGGCGGTCTGCGAGCCGTATTTGAAATAGGCAAAGGCGGCGAGAAGTGGGCCGATCGCACGGGCCAGCGAACCGGCTGACCGAAAGACGCCGAGGCTTGCACCCTGTTCGCTCTCGCTGGAGTAGAGTGAGACCAGCGCATTCAGCGTAGGCGAGACAAGGCCGATCGCAAAAGCCATGATCGCGAGAGCGAAGAAGAATGAGCCCAGCTTGAGCGCCATGGCCAAGCCTATAAATGAGGCGATGCCGCAGCTGAGCCCAGCGAGGGCAAGGCGCTTTTCACCGACCGGCGAAGCCAGTCGCCGCACGATGCCGCCCTGCACAATGATCAAAATGAACCCGATGAAGACGAACATGCCGCCGTTCTGTGCGGGCGAAAAAGCGAAACGTTCGACGGCAAGGAAAGTAAGCGTGAATTCCATGCCGCTGAAAGCGATCATGAACATCAGGTATAGTAGGTTGGCTCGCTTCGTTTCCGGCCCACCGGTTGTGAAAATTCGGAAGGCGGCCAGCCCACGTTTGCTTTCGCCGGGCTTGGATCGTTTTTCTACCGGTAAAGTCTCCTTGAAGCAACGAGCGACCCAGACCAGGTTTATCAGCGCGAGAATCAGTGCCACCAATGCAGGCATGGAGAATGGGTTGAGTCCAAACTGAACGAGGTTGGGCATGTGCTCGGTCAGGTCGATCATCGCGAAGAGCCCACCGATAGCCGGCCCGACAATGAAGCCAAGCCCGAAGGCGATGCCGATCAGCGCGAGTCCACTCGAGCGTTTCTCGCGTGTGGTGGTATCGGCTATCGCTGCCGTCGCGACGGATAGGTTCCCGCCCATGGCACCACTGACTATCCGCGAGAGGATGAGCACCCAGAACGATGCGCCAAAGAACCAAAGCAGGTAGCTCAACGCGATACCGCTGATGGTGATGAGCAGGACCTTGCGGCGGCCCACCCGGTCGGACCATGCTCCCCAGAGCGGGGCGCAGATGAATTGTAGAATTGAATAGAGTGATCCAAGGATGCCGCCGAAGAGCACGGCGGTCATTAAGCGCGGATCTTCAGCCCCACTTGCTTCTGCCCAGCTTGCCAGGTGCCCGACGAGTGTGCCCAGCATACTGCCATCTCCTGCGCCATCCGGCAGATAGAAGTCCAGCATCGCCGGAAAGAGCGGAAAGATGATTGAGAAGCCAACCAGATCCAGAAAGAGGGTCAGGAAGACAATCCCGAGTGTGCGCCGATTTTGTTTCGGCGTCGATTCGTTAGCTTCTACCATCACTTAATTGTTATACCCCAGTTTGTCAGAAAGCGCCTGGTGGACGTTCTCAGGGATCAGGTGCTTCTCTCTGTCCGTAAACTTGAAGACTTGCTTGATCAAATTGGAGCTGGTGAAGAAGTAGCGTTCATTCGGCATCAGGAAGATGGTCTCGATCTTGTCATCGAGGTGGCGGTTCATTTGTGCCATTTGAAATTCATGTTCGAAGTCGGAGACGGCCCGTAGCCCACGGATGAGAGCCACTGCCTTTAACTTTTCTGCCAGATCGACGATCAAGCCGTCAAATGCGATGACGGAAATGTTCGGCCGGTTGACTAAATTTTCCTCAATCAGGCTCACGCGCTCTTCCGGTGAGAAGAGCGGCTCCTTGGCTGCGTTGCGCGCCACAGCCACCACCACCTTATCAAAGATACTCCGCGCGCGATTAATCACGTCGAGGTGTCCATTGGTGACTGGGTCAAAGGAGCCCGGATAGATGCCGATTTTCATTATGCTTCGGGATTGAGGCGATGATTTCAAAGATGTCCAACCCTTATCTACATGTTTGACAGTTCAGTTTCAAAGGTAATACTATATTACTAATGAGAACTACAATATTACTCAATGACGAACTTGGTCAGCGTTTGCGAGAAGCGGCCAATCATCGAGGTCAGAGTCTAAGCCGTTTTCTTGCCGAGGCTGGGCGGGCAGCACTCCGTGCTGAGCAGGTCGAAGCCAAGTCAGATTTTGAACTCGTTACCTTCAAAGGTAGCGGAGTTGCTGATGGGGTCGACCTTGACCGCACGAGTGATTTATTGGCAGCTGAAGATGCGGAGACTTATGGGCGATGAAACTTTGTGATGTGAATGTGCTCATCTATGCCCACCGGGAAGATTCGACTTCGGAGCATGCTGCTTATGCTGCATGGTTGAGTGCTTTAGCCTGCGGGCCCTCCGCATTCGGGATCTCTGAGGCCGTCTTGTGTGGTTTTGTGCGTATTGTGACAAATCGAAGCGTATTTAAAGAGCCGACACCTTTGGATGATGCGCTCAGATTTTGTCAGAACTTGCTGGATTGTCCGCAGGCTTGTGTGCTCAGGCCTGGCGAACGGAACTGGACAATTTTTCGATCACTTTGCCAGGCGAATCAATCCGGTGGTAAAATGATCGCCGATGCATGGCATGCCGCGCTCGCGATTGAATACGATTGCGAATGGATTTCGACCGACGCTGATTTCTCACGCTTTAACGGCCTGCGTTGGGCACATCCTTTGAAAACAACCGGCTAGCTTGTGTTTTATGCTAGCACGTTACGCCAGCCCTATGCATCCTACAGCGTAGTGAATTTACCAAATCTGCTCACACTGTCTCGTATCCCGATCCTTTTTGGCATCGTGGCTTTTCTATATCTGCCCTTCACCGGTGCGAGTACGATTGCTTTTGTCTTATTTGTCATCGGTGCGCTGACCGACTGGGCGGATGGTTATGTGGCTCGAAAGCAGGGGATCGTTTCAAATTTCGGCAAGCTGATGGATGCGCTCACGGATAAAGTCTTTATGGTCGGGCTTTTTATTTCGCTACTCGCGCTCGGCGTCCTTCCCGCTTGGGTCTTGCCACTCCTCCTACTCATCCTGAGTCGGGAATTTTTGATTACCGGGCTCAGATTGGTCGCTGCAAGTTCGGGCATTGTTCTGGGTGCTGAGAAGTCAGGAAAGCATAAAACCGTGTCGCAGATTGTTGCCGCCGTCTTGCTCCTGCTTGCGGTGGCCGTGCGAAACGATTTTTCAAATGTGCTGCCACTTTGGATCGGAGACAGTTTACATATTGGCGGACTGGTCTCTTTTGTCATTGCGACTGTGTTAACGGTCTCGTCCGGCACCCAATACATGGTGAAATATTGGACTGTTTTCACTGGAGAGAACGAAAAATAAGATGAGGAATCTCGATCAATATTTGATTTGGACACGTGCGCTGCCGAGCTCGCTGGTCATCAATGCTGCCACCCTCGGACCGATCGGCCGGGTCAAGAAAGCGCCCGGGACCGTCGGTAGTGTTGCCGGAGTTGGACTATACGCCGTCTTCTTCCACTATAGTTCATTATTGGGCTTCATCCTGCTCGCGTTGGGGCTGGCTTATCTCGCAGTCGCCTTGTGCGATGCTGCAGAGAAGCGCCTGCAAATGCGTGACCCCGGCATGATTGTGCTGGATGAATTTGTAGCCGTGCCGCTCGTCTTCTTCGGAATGGGCGGTTATGATGGCTTGATTGTGCAGCATGGCGGCTGGCCGGTGCTCTTGCTGGGCTTTTTGCTTTTTCGGCTGTTTGATATTTTAAAGCCCTTTGGTATCAATCGACTGCAAAATTTGCCCGGCGGTCTGGGCTGTGTGGCTGACGATCTGGCCGCCGGGGCAGCCTCCTGCGTCGTGCTGCATTTGTTCCTGCACTTTGTTTTATAATAGAACTTGTCATCAAGAATTGACTGCTCCATTCAAATGCTCCCTCAATTAAGCACTTATGGAAGAAACACTGATTATTCTCAAACCGGACTGCATGGAAAAGCGTGTCGCGGGCGAAGTTATTTCACGATTTGAAAAAGCGGGCTTCGACATCGTCGCTTCGAAAATTACGCAGCTGGATGGACCGATTCTTCGCGAGCACTATGCTCACGTGGCTGATAAGCCATTCTTCCCTGAGATCGAAGAATTTATGAGCAGCCGTCCCGTCATGCCTATGATTCTACGTGGCGAAGATGTGATTGCAAAGGTGCGTGATCTTCTCGGCCCAACTGATTCCACTAAAGCCGAAGCCGGCACGATTCGCGGTGACCTCGGCACCGACATGATGAAGAATGTCGTCCACGCCTCGGACGGCCCTGAGACTGCCGCAGCGGAAAAGAAGCGCTTTTTCCCAGAGCTATAGTTTTTGCTCGCTCTGGTTGCTGCCCGACCAGGGAGCCAAAGAAGAGATGCGAGATACGTGATCTAACCGCGTGAGGCGAACGCCTTTTACGCGGCGGGATGCGTCTCTGGCTGACGTGTTCTGGCTATGATGTCTGCTTGGTTGCAAGCGGACAGAAATGTCCGCACCCCCTATGCGCAATGTCGGAGTCGGGACATTTCTGTCCCGATGGATCGCTTAGCGAGATCTTTCTAAATTCGAAATGCGTCTCAATTCGCGATGCTACGAATGGACAGCTCCGAGCGACACGTCCGCCGTAGTCTGCAAAGCGAAGGAGGAAGCGACAAGACCACGCAATGTCCATACTCCGTTTGTTCGGTCAGACTCGATGATATTGCCAGTAAAAGTCAGTCGATGATCTGATTTGCCCGCGAAGGAGCGCAAAGGTGACGCGAAGTATGGTTTCAGAGACCTTAGCGATTACTTAGCGAATCTTAGCGGGCAGAAACAGAACGATGAAGCCCATAGCCGGGTTGCTCGTGCTCTAGTGCAAAAAAAAAGTCCCACAACTCCGAAGAGCTGCGGGACTTAAATGGAGCCACCTGTCAGAGTCGAACTGACGACCAGATGATTACAAATCAACTGCTCTACCAACTGAGCTAAGGTGGCAAAAAAGAACTGGGTCTACAGGATCGGGGGCTCGAACCCCGGACCAATTGATTAAGAGTCAACTGCTCTACCAACTGAGCTAATCCTGCAGACTAGTTAGCGCTATTGCGCCAACGGAATGCGGGATACTGCGATCGGGCACCGCTCTGTCAAGCAATGGATAATAGATTTTTTTAGTCGTTATTTGGCGGGGGGAGGAGGGCCGTCGCGATCAGCTGGCGGGCCTCTTCGGTCGGGATTCGCATCATCTTCGCCGTGCTTCTTGCCCTGCCGTTTTGGCGGGGGGAGTAGTCCTGCTTTTTCGGTGGCGTTGGCCCGTTCTTCCGGCGTCATGTCGCGTAGCTTCTTGCGCCACGCGCGACGTTCTTCCGGAGGCAGTTCGAACCAGCGTTGACGCATTTCATCCCGCTTTTCTTTTGGGATGGCCTCAAAACGCTCTCGCAGTTCCTGCCGGCGCTCAGGGTCCATATTTTGTAGTTTGCCGAGACGCTGGCGCATATTTTCCCGCTCTTCGAAGCTCATGGCTTCGATACGCTCTACGGTTGTGCGGAGCTTTGCGAGTTCGCCATCATCCATTTTTAGCAGGTGCATCAGCATGCGGGACTGGGGGTTGCCGCCGCGTTCTGCCGGGACTTCGTTCGGCAGGGTCAAAACTGCAAGGCTGATAGTAAGTATGTAGAATATCTTTGGTGTATGCATGGCTAGATAGAGTAAAGTGTATCGAGGGTATCGAGTAGATCGTCGCTGTTCAGCCCTTCGGATTCGATTTGAGCGAAACCGCTAAGGCCGTCCTCGAGCAATAAGAGCTCTTGAATTTCGTAGTCGTTAAGCGCTTCGCCACCAGATGTAAACGCATCATCTGTTCCGATGGGGTCGCTCCCCGCAATATGGGTGGGCGCGTCAGCAGAATCATTGCCGAGTTGGTAGACGACAACCAGAGCCAGCGCGATAGCTGCGGCCAGCGGTAGCGCAAAGCGAATGAGCCGGGGCAGTGTGCGGGTCCGCTTATTCTGAGATTCAGCTTCGGCGTTCACCTCGGCAAGGACGCGTGCGGAGAAGTCCGCCGGGGCCTTGGTTGGCTGGCTGGCGAGTAATGCGTCGATCTTTTGATCGAGAGGATCGCGTGGGTCGGTGGTTTTCATGGAATTGATGACTAATGGCGAATGACTAATGACTAATGAGTAATGACTAATGAGTAATGACTAATGACTAATGACTGATAATTTGGATGCCGGATTAATTAACTGACGGAGCGCGATAGCGAGGAGATGGTAAAATGTGAAGCATTTTGCCCGAAGGGTGACTGAAGCGGGTGCCCTCTGGGCGGTGAAGGAACAAACTGGTGAACTGAAAATCCGACTTCTTTCTAATACGCCGGGACAAGCTGAAAATGAATAATGTTTAGGCAAACTCCCTCAATTCTTCCCGGAGGTGAGTGCGGGCGCGGTGGATCCAGGTTTTGACTGCGCTCAAGCTGGCGTCGAGCACTTCGGCGATTTCGTCGTAGCTTAGGCCTTGTTGCTGTAGCAGGAGTATCGCTTGGCGTTGCTTGTCGGGGAGGGTGGATAGAGCGCGATGAAAAGCCTCTTCGATTTCGCGGCTGTTGTCGTTTTCCTCAGCTTGCTGCTGCATGGCAAAGTCGGTCGGGTCGATGTAATCCAGTGGCCGACGGGATTTCTTACGGTAGCTGTCAATCAGGCGGCGTCTGGCGAGGGTGAAGATGAACGCACTGAAAGTGCCCCGGGCTTCATAGCGAGGCGCCACGCGATACAGCTCGACGAATGTTTCCTGCGCTAAGTCTTCGGCATCGGCACGGTTACTGGTCGAGCGGTAGAAAAAATTGATCAGGCGGGTTTGCCAGCGCCCGACCAGGTTGGTGAATGCCTCGCGGTCACCCTCTGCGATCGAGCACATGCAGAGGCTGTCGATATCCTGAATAGTTGCAGATTTGGGTTCGGGCATGCTAAGGGGCGTCACTTTGTCCATATCGCGTCGATCAATGGGCCAATCGTTGAACGCGCAAAAACTGTGGGTTGTTGTCATTTATAAGTAGTGCATCGCCAATTAGCAAAGAAAGTTGCACGCAAATGCACTTTTTCTGCACTTACTGGCTCGGGCGGTCGAAAGTCAAATTTCATGGAAAACGCACCAAATCCGGCAGCACTAATTGTTTCATGCTGAATTTTGTTAATTCCGGCGAGATGGTCTCAGACTTGCTAACATTAATTTGTTAACAAAATGTGCACAATTACTATATCTAGTGCTAATACCTAAAAAAATCCGATATATTGTGTTCCTTTTGTTGACAGTGAATTTTTCCTTCTACAGCTTATTAGCATAATTTGTTGCAAATTTACGCCTTTAAAGCGCTATCTCTCTACTCCCCAACAACTTTCATGTGCTGTTCTAGCTGTCCTCTCGGGTCGGCGTTTCAGCTCAAAAAAATACTCTAAAATTAATAACTAACTCATACCTGCATAAAAATGGAAAAAACCTACAAAATCGGCGATAAAACCTTCGTCCTGGACGAAGCAAAAGCGGAGGAAGCCTTCCGCGCGAAGAAGATCATTAATGGTAAAGATACCATGTTTTTTAATATTCTACCGCTTAAATACCAGTGGGCCTACGACCTTTACAAGACGATGAAGAATAACCATTGGGAGCCAGAAGACATCCCAATGCAGAAGGATGTCGAGCTCTGGCGCAGTGCCGAGCTTTCGGATGCCGAGCGCTGGATCATCAAGATGGCGATTGGCTATTTCTCGGCAGCCGAAGGTATCGTGGGCGACAACATTCAACATGTGACTCGCGACTTGGTCACCGCAGCTGAGTTAAAACTCGTTCTTGGTCGCCACGCGCATGAAGAAAATATTCACGCAGACTCCCTAGTCTACATGATCAGCTCTCTCGGCATCAACCCTCACGAGTGCGAAGCGATGTTCGAAGATATTCCTACGATTGAGAAGAAGACGAATTTCGTGGTGAGTAACTCACGTGCGCTCCGCCGCGACATGGATCTGAGCACCACCGCCGATAAGCAGGCTTTCGCCAAGAATCTCTTTCTCTTCGGCCAGTGCATGGAAGGCACGCAATTCTACGGCCTCTTCGGTATGGTGCTGTCGCTCTACCGTCAGAACAAGTTCCCGGGCATCGGTCAGATGTTCCGCTACACCCTGCGCGACGAGTCCAACCACATCGAAGTCTTCCGTAACTTACTCATGGATCTTGTCGAGGAGAACGAAGACGTTTGGACTCCCGACTTTAAAGAAGAACTCCGTGACCTCATGCGCGAAGCCGTCGCCCTTGAGAAGGAATTCATTTGCGACTGCCTGCCGGTCAACTCCGTCGGTCTTAGCGCCGATGAGTTCTGCCAATACATTGACTACATCGCCGACCGCCGCCTCGAAGACGTCGGCCTCGCAACGATCGGCGATGGTGTGGAAAACCCATTCCCATGGCTGGCTGAGATGATGGATATTAAGAAGGAGCAAAACTTCTTCGAAGGCCGCGTGACCGAATACCAAAAGGCATCCGCCCTCGGTCAGGTCGACGACGACGAATTGTAATTACCAAATACTTTATCCGGAGCACGCGTTTAATTGCGCGTGCTCCGTTTCCCCACTGTTACCAACCAAACAACAACTTTAAAAAACTAACAACAACACTTACATGATCCAAAAACTCTCCTTCGAAGAAGATCTCGAACTAAAACGCTACGCCGCCACGCCAAAAGAAAAGAAACCCCGCTTCGAGTGGGGCAAGGTTCTTGGCGAAGACCGTCTCCACCGCCCGGAAATCAAAATCGACGCGGATGGTTCCGAGCACGACTTCGACCTCGCAGAGATTGCCGATACCATCGGTAGCGCGTTGACGGACCTGCTGCTTTCTCGCCACGAGGAAGAGATTTTCACTGAGGTGAATCAGAAGTTTGTCGCCAGTGTGGCGGACAGCGTGGGCAAAGTCCTCGCTGCGCAGATCGAGCAAGGCCGCGAGCTCAAGCTTTCCACGCACGACATCCACCTCCTCATCGAAAAAGCGCTCATCGAAAATGACGCGCACGATGTGGCCCGCAGCCTCATGTTCGGCCGCAACAAGTCGAAGAGCACGAAAGAGCGCGAACCCGTATCCATCCGCCTTATCCGCCGCAACGGCCAAGTCGTGCCTTGGAGCGAGTCCAAGATCGAGATTGCCGTGCGTAAGTCCTTCCTCGCGCTGCACCTCGACTCCGAGCCAGCCATCGAGATCGCCCTCGCCGTGACGGATCGTCTGAATGTTGGCGGCCAAGCCTTTATCAACATCGAAGACGTGCAGGACACCGTTCAAGAAGAGATGATGCGTCAGGGCCACTTCAAGGTCGCCGAGTCCTACATCCTCTACCGTGCACACCGCTCCCGCGTCCGCGACGAGGAGGGTGTCCCACCTGTCGACGAGTCACAGCAAGAATCCATGATCGTCGTCACCGAGGAGAATGGTGACACCAACTTCTGGGATGGCGTCGATCTGAAGCGCCGCATCGACTACGCCGTGATCGGGCTGGATCTTAATATTAACGCCGACGAGATCGAGACCGAGCTCCGCCGTTCTCTCTACCCGGAGATGAAGCGTAAGGATCTGCAAAAGACCATCATCCTGAACGCCAAGTCGATGATCGAAAAGGACGCCGATTTCGCCCGTTTTGCCGGACGTATCCTCCTGACATTCATTTACGAAGAAGTGCTCGACTGGGACATCGTCCGCGATGGCGTGGACAGCCTGAAGGAAGCGCACCGCCGCGGCTTCAAGCCATACCTCAAGCGCGCTATGGAAATCGACCGCGTCCATCCGAAGCTACTCGACTACGACATCGATACAATCTCCGCCGCGCTCGATCCCTCCGCCGACCTCGACTTTGACTACCTCGGTGTGCAGACCATGTATGACCGCTACTTGATCGTCGATAAGACCTCCAAGAAGCACCGCCGCCTCGAAGTGCCCCAGTATTTTTGGATCCGCGTCTCCATGGGCCTCTTCCATCACGAGAAGGAAGACCGCGAAGGCTACGCCATCCGCCTCTATAATCTCTACAAGAGCCGCCGCTTCTGCTCCTCTACGCCGACGCTCTTCAACTCCGGCACGCTTCACTCACAGCTCTCTTCCTGCTACCTCTATAAGGTGGACGACAGCATCGAGTCGATCATGCACCGTGGCATCGCGGACAACGCGTTCCTCTCTAAGTGGGCCGGGGGCCTCGGTGGTTCCTGGACCGCCGTCCGCGGCACCGGCGGCTTTATCAAAGGCACCAACGGTGAGTCGCAAGGCGTTATCCCGTTCCTTAAGTTGCATAATGACCAGCTCGTCGCCGTCAACCAGGGCGGCAAGCGCCGCGGCTCCGGCTGCGCCTACCTCGAAACCTGGCACAACGACCTCGATGATTTCCTCGAGCTTCGCAAGAACACCGGAGACGACCGCCGCCGTACCCACGACATGAATACGGCCAACTGGATCCCCGACCTCTTCATGAAGCGGATGGAAGCCCGCCAGGACTGGACGCTCTTTCGCTCCAACGAGACACCCGACCTGCACGACCTTTTCGGTAAGGCCTTCGAAGCGCGCTACTGCGAATACGAAGCCATGGCCGAGCGCGGCGAAATTTTTGGGCAGAAGCGTCCCGCGATCGACCTCTGGAAAGTCATGCTCCGCATGATCTTCGAGACCGGCCACCCATGGATCACCTTCAAGGATCCCTGCAACGTTCGCAGCCCGCAGGACCACTGCGGCGTCATCCACAGCTCGAATCTCTGCACCGAGATCACCCTCAATACCAGCGACGAAGAAACCGCCGTCTGTAATCTCGGTTCCGTCGTGCTCGACTCGCACCTCGATAAGGATGGCAATCTCGACCACGAGAAGCTCCGTGACACCATTCAGATCGCAGTCCGTGCGCTCGATAATGTGATCGACATCAACTTCTATCCAACCGAATCAGCTAAGACAGCCAACAGCCGCCACCGCCCCATCGGGCTCGGTATCATGGGTCTGCAAAACGCCTTGTATAAGAAGGACATCGCCTTCGCTTCCCAGGCCGCCGTTGAGTTCAACGACGAGTTTATGGAAGCCATCGCTTACTACGCTTATGAAGCCTCCAGCGACCTCGCCGGAGAGCAGGGCACCTACAGCAGCTATAAAGGCTCCAAGTGGGACCGCGGCCTCATGCCGCAAGATACCCTCGACATGCTCGCCGATGAGCGTGGCGAAGAAGTCGATGTGCCCCGCGCCGGTAAGATGGACTGGAAGCCACTCCGCGAGAAGATCGCCAAGAACGGCATGCGGAACTCCAACGTGTTGGCTATCGCGCCCACCGCCACGATCTCCAACATCATGGGCACCACGCCCTGCATCGAGCCGACCTATAAGAACCTCTTTGTGAAGAGTAACCTCTCCGGCGACTTCATCGTGCTCAACGGCTCCCTCGTCCGCGACCTTAAGGAACGCGGCCTCTGGACCAAGGACATGCTCGACCAAGTCAAATACTTCGACGGCGAGCTCGACGCGATCAAAGGCGTGCCTGAGGACCTTGTCAAAAAATACACCACCGCCTTCGGCATCGATTATAAATACTTCATCGACGCCGCCGCGCGCCGCCAGAAGTGGATCGACCAGTCACAGTCCGTCAACCTCTTCCTCCCACAGGCCGACATCAAGACGCTCTCCCACATGTATCGCGAAGCCTGGCGCAAGGGCCTCAAGACGACTTACTACCTCCGCACACTCGGCGCCTCCAATATCGAGAAGGCCACCACCAGCGTGAAGAAAGAAGTCCGCGGCCGGGCCGGCATAGTCGAAGGCGCGGTGGTTCCCCCTAAAAAGGAATTCACCCCCGAGGAGAAAAAAGCCTGCTCCATCGAAGCCATGATGAATGGCGAAGAGTGTGAAGCTTGCCAGTAGGGCGAATCGGAGATTCGTGCTACTGAATGGCGGATGACTGATGGCAAATGACTAAGATTCAAAGCGAAGGGCCGCCTGAGAGGGCGGCCCTTTTTTTGAAAATTAGAAATGATGGAGAATATACCCAATCGATGAAAGTAGCAGGAAAAGTCGATTTCACAAAACGCGGTGTGTGTTAGCATTTATTGATGAGTCAGGCTGTCCGGGAATGAAACTCGGAAAAGGATCTTCGGATTATCTGATCATTACCATGGTAGTTTTTGATACGATGGAAGATGCCTCTGTAGTGGAATTGGAGATGATGACTCACCGTCAGCGCATTGGGTGGAAGAAGACGAGAGAGTTTCATTTCAATAAAATGGCGCCTCGTTATCGGGAGCAATTCCTGGAAGCGATTGCTCCTCTAAACTTTCGTTACTATACAATGGTAATGAATAAGGCGAATCTGCAACACGAGGGATTTCAAAATCCAGCTTCACTTTACAAGTGCACTTGCAATTACCTCTTTGGAAATGCGAAGCACCATTTACGAGATGCCACCGTAGTGGTGGACGGCAGCGGGAGCAAACAATTCAAAAAAGAGTTTACGACTTATCTTCGACGTAGAGCCAACCAACATACTGAAGGCGAAGAGCAGTTGATCAAAAAGGTCAAAGTTCAGGACTCAGATAAGAATAATTTGATCCAACTAGCCGACATGTGTTGTGGCGCAGTTGCTCGGTCTTTCACTCGCAAGGCCGATGCTAAAGTCTACAGGGGAATTCTCCGAAAAAGAGAGGCGTGCGTTCAAGTCTGGCCTAGATAAAAAAATACCCCTCCTCTATCCTTTCGGAAGGAACACCATACGGTGCCGGTTCGAGAGCGGGGTCAATTCCAACTAAAAGATCGCTCAAACCTTAGTAGGTTTCAAGCAAAATCCTGAACTATTTTGGAGATGTAGTAGGACTCCAAATGTGACAGGGGGAATCAAAAGGGACCGTCAAAGGCGAAAGGGCCGAGCCGGTAGAAGCCACGGGAGCAGCGAATCCCCAAGCAGGGGAGATCCAGCCACTCGAAGACGGCCTGCTTCTCGAGATCGAAGACCCCGACCCTTGGGCGCAGGATAACGAGCCGATCTTCTGGACCGACTGATCCAAGGCTCAAACCACTGAAAATCCGCATCACACAGGTGCGGAACGCTTGAGCATGCTTTGAAAGGCACGAATTTCTGGGGGAATTTGTTCTTGCTGATCTTTAAAGAAGAGCTTTTGCAAAATCATCCGATTAAAGCTCTCGAATCGGACATAATTCATCCTTCAAACCTCAACCTTCAACATTAAATCGCCCCTCTCCCTCTTGACCGGCGTAGCTTTATGCGAAGCGGGTTTAACCCTCACCCCCGGCGGCTACGCCGCCGAAAAGCAAATTCCTATCAGCCCTATCCCGGCATCAGCGGCTCCAAAAGAGTTCTACCGTGTGCGGTTGGGTCCTCGAGGGCTTTTATGCTTACTCTTTCCAGCCGGTGAAAGCGTAATGAGCGGCTACTTGCCGCGCGGCACCGGGCCTATCGTGCCACCCTCGTAGAACTCGGCTTTCACGTAGCTCTGGCGGCGGTCTTCCTTGCCGTGATCCACGTGCTCGGCCCAGCGCAGGATGCGGCGGGATACCGGGGCGGTATCCCACCTGAAATGGGCGATCGCTGGCTTGCACCAGGTGAAGCTTTCATCCGGATCATCGCAGGCCATGGAGATGTCGCGCGGGGCGATGATCCCGCGCTGTGAGAGGTAATCCCGTGCGGCGATGAAAAGCTTGGGTTCACTGACCAGCAGGGCGGTCGGCGGAGAAAGCTGGAAAAGCGAATCGAGGCAGCGGTAGAATTCCTCCGGGCTGTTCCCCCAATCCGGCAGGTTGTAGGCACCGGCGATGATCCCGTGATTCTGAATTTCATCAAGGAACGCCTGCTCGTAAAGCGCTGGCTTGGGCTTCAGGCGCTCCCCCCTCACCAGCATCACGATGCGCCTGTGCCCCAGAGCTATCAGGCGGCGGACTGCGAGAGGCCCCTTGAATGGGCTGATCCCGGCGATGGGAAGTCCGGCCTTCACCCCGAACATCGCAAACGCTGGTATGGGCTGTGAGGAAAACCATTCGAGCACATCGCGCGATCCCGCCTCCACGATCCAGGCATCCGCAGGTGTCTCGCTGGCGAATTTTGCCACCCGCTCCACGTTCATTCCCAGGTCGGCGAGGGTCTTCCTCCCGTAATTCGCAGTGTACCCGGCTTCCTGCAGCTTGCCCAGGAGCTCGGTATTGTAACTCGTCCCCCTGCTCGCACTTTCGTAGAGCAGGATCCTCACCCTCAGCTCGCGGATTTTTGAAAGTTCACCGGGCAACTTGATGCGCCGCCGCCGCCGTTGGCCTTGTCCGACCAGCAGCCCTTCGTTCTCGAGTTGCTCCAACGCGGCCTTGATGGTTTCTCGGCCGACGCCGAGTTCGGTCACCAGCCGGTCATTGCCGGGCATGGTGCCCGCCCAGCGGCCTTGGAGCAGTTCGCTACGCAGGTGCGCCGCGACCTGCTCGGATGCGGTTAGGATTCGGAGAGTGCTCACGAGGCTTAAACTGGTGTTTATTCGGTACAGAAGTCAAGGTGAAAATTTATAGACAGACGACGTGAAGACATCATTATGGGGAGGGAAGAGATTTTCAATAATCCTTCGTAGAAACTAACAAAACCAAAATATGAAAAACCAATTATCCAAAACATCCTCACTTGCCCTAGTTGCTATGGCAATGACCGCCGCCTCTGCATCCGCCGTCAGCTACATCTGGACAGGCGCGGACGGCGCAACTGACGCCACTTGGGAAAATCCGCTGAACTGGGACGGCGGGAACGTTCCGAACGGACAAGCGGGACAGCTCTCGACAAGTAGTTCTACTGACATCGTGATTTTCAATTCGGAAACGGTGACCTTCATGCCCTCCAACGGGATTACCACCCGCAACAGCTTCACAGGGAGCTTCAAAAACCCGCAGGTTCAGGTTTTGAACGGTACGGTAACTTTCAATAACGGACTCAACTGGGGCTGGAGCGGAATAACATCTTTCGTGGTGGGCGACGGTGATATGACGACCCTCGCTGTAGCCGACACAGGCTATACGGAATTGAACCGCGACCCTAATGGACTCAAGACCTACATCGTGAATGCGGACGGAACCCTCAAGTTTCGGAACAATGTAGGAAATTGGTCGAACGATGGTAATGCAAAGAAAGCTCAGATCCAACTGAACGGTGGTGCCGCACTTTTCGAAGGCACTATCACTGCTCGCTTTACGGATGCAGCGGATAACTACGTAAGCTTCAATAATGCGGGCAGCATATTCACCGCCGACTTCGGTGGGCAACTTGCTGATCTTGGGACTGTGACAGGCCAGTTCGGCGACAGTTTCAAAGACACCACTCTAAACGGTCTTAAAGCCACTGATAACTTGAATGGGACGTTCACAATCTCAGTCATCCCCGAGCCATCCACAGCCCTCCTCGGAGCACTCGGATTCCTCGCCCTGCTCCGCCGCCGCCGCTAATTCTGGCATGGCGTTGCTTTTCTGAGACCCTGCCCATCCTTGTCATCAAAAGCCTCCTTGGGATCAGGGAGGCTTTTTTTGTCCAACCAACCTTCAACACAATCAACGAAACACACTCATGAAAACTCTCCTCTTATTCCTCACCCTGTCGAGCGCCACGCTCATCGCGGCAGAAAAATCCGATGTATCCTCCCCGGAGACCATCACCAAGATCGCTTTCGGCTCATGCTACAATGGAAAGGGAAACACTCCCATTGCTGTATTGGATGCAGCGATGAAGGCAAATCCTGATCTCTTCATTTTCCTCGGCGATAATATTTACGGCGACACCAATGACATGGAAGTCCTGGAGAAAAAATACGCAGTCCTCGGAGCCAATCCATCGTTTCAAAATGTCGTGAAGAACACGCATATCCTGGCCACCTGGGATGACCACGATTATGGCGTCAACGATGGTGGTAAAAGCTACCCGCACAAGGTTGAGTCACAAAAGGTGTTTCTCGATTTCTTTGGGGACTCCAAGGATTCCGTCAGGCGCCAGCGTGAGGGTGTGTATGGTTCCTACAGCTTTGGGGAAAAGGGGAAAGCCGTTCAAATCATCCTGCTGGATACCCGTTACTTCCGCGACGAACTCCCGAAGAGCAAATCAGAAACAGCCCCGGGAAATCTCAACTGGTATGAGCCGACCACCGACACCGGCAAAACCCTTCTCGGCGAGGCGCAGTGGGAATGGTTGGAAAAACAACTCCAGGTGCCGGCCGATGTCCGCATCATCGGCAGCAGCATCCAGATGATCGCCTATGAAAAGGGCATGGAAAACTGGGGCAACGTGCCCCATGAGAAGCAACGTTTCTACGACTTGCTCAAAAAGCACAAAGCCAACCATACCTTCGCGATCTCCGGCGATGTGCATTTTACCGAGCTTTCCAAGGAAAACATCGGAGACTACCCGTTCTACGATCTCACCAGCAGCGGCATGACCAAGCCGGTCAAAAGCTGGGCGGAAGCCAAGAACTCCTTCCGCGTGGGGGATGCTTCCTGGAGCCTGAATGTGGGTATGATTGAGATCGACTGGGACACATCATCCCTAGCTCTCAAGGTGATTGATCCTGATGGGAACAGCCTCATCGACCATCCGGTCAAGTTCAGCGAGCTTGAGTTTTGAACAAAACAATCAACGCCATCCTCTTCACTGGTCTCGCCTTATGCACGTGTGCAAAAGCCACGCCCATTGATGGCAGCACGGAAACGGAGCCCAAAGGCATCCATAGGCTGGCAGACACACGGCTGCGGGTGGTTTCTTACAATGCGTATTGGACATCCATTTTCCCTAGGGACGATGGCGAGGTCAGGACCAGCGAGTGGATTGATGGAAAAGGCATTGATGGGGAGGCACGCCTGCGCCGGTTCGCGGCATGGGCACCGCAGGCACATGCCGATATCTGGGCCATGCAGGAAGTCATCTACAGCGAAGAAGACAAAGCGGATACCACCGCCGAAGCCATCGGGAAATATTTCGGGAAAATCACGGATCAAACCTGGCATACTGCAGCCGATGGCAGGGGGCGATTGATACTCAGCCGCCACCCCATCCTCTGGTCTGGGTCTATCCGCAACGCCCGGGGAATGGCTGCGCTCATCAATCTGCCCGACGACTTGGGCGACGATCTCCTGTTCATCAATCTGCACTTTTTCACCAAACCCAAGGAAGTGCAAATCCAGCAGGCGACAAGGGCTTTGGATTTCATCGAATCGGTTCGTAAGGGCGAGCGCGCGGAGATTCCCAAGGACACCCCGATCATGATCTGCGGAGATTTCAACAGTCTTCCCGGCGAAAGGCCTTACAACATTCTCGCTAAATTAGACCGGGATGCGCTGGAGGGAGACGGCAAGGCCAGCCATCACCACAACCCAAAGCCACAACAACTGAACTCCGAAGCTAGAGGAACCTATGGTGAGGTCACTTGGTCGGGAGAAGTCGGCACATCAACTCCCCAGCCACCAACCAGAACCATCGACCACATCCTGGCACCCAAGGGCTTCATGGAATTTCAACAGGCTTTCATTTTCAACAGCCTGATACTCCCGGAAAAAAACCTGGCTCAGTATGGCGTCGGGCGTGAGGCCATCCTGCTACACCGGGAAGGCCGCAGTGAAACAATCGATCACCTCCCGGTTTTCATGGATCTCAAGTGAAAGCATCAAACTTACGATTCCTCTGTTCATCAGGATTTGTGAATACGTCTCTCTTGTCGTCAAGAACAAGTCCTTGAACTCCTGAACCAACTCATCCGCTTATGAAACGCCGCCAATTTATCACACTCACCGCAGGCGGTGCCGCACTCTCACCTTGGCTGGCACCATGGGCAACTGCTGCCACCGACAACGAAGGTGCTTTTGATCCCGGAGATTGGGGTGGCATCACCATGGAAGAAATCCGCGCCCTGTTTGAAAGCGATCACAAAGAGGCCTCGGAACTCATGGAGGACATCATGGGGAAATGTGTGCTCGATCGGATCCTGCCACCCATGCCACCCATGACCCAAAACTGGGTTTATCCCGGCGGCCCGCATTACAAGGGCCAATGGATCTGGGACTCGATGTTTGTGGTCGATTTGTTGAGCCTCTTGCCCGGCAAGGAAAAGGTGATCCAGGACATCTTCAAAAACTACTGGGACTTCCAGGATCGCTGGAACAAACAGATGCCGGACTACGCCCGGGACATGGTCGTCGGCACGATCAAAACCGCCCCGCAACCGCCCCGCCGGTTTTCACAAATCCCCATCCTCGCCTGGGGCGTCGAGCGGGTTTACCGCCGCAATGGTGACAAGGAACTCCTCGAACAATCCCTTGGGCGTCTCGAAAAATTCCACGATTGGTATTGGCGTGAACGTGATGTCACGAACATCGGACTTTGCGCCGTCGGCTCATACAGCGGAAAAGTCCAGCACGCACGCTGGGAAACATTCGACTACGAATGCAACATGGATGACCTCAAGCTAACAGTCCACCCGACCCGTAAAGGCGCTCAGGAAGGGGAGTGGTATGGCGATATCTGTGTCACGGGAAACACCTCCTACCTCATCATGGGCGAACGCAGCCTGGTAAGGCTCGCGGAAATCGTGGGCGACAAGGAAATGGCCGCACGCAGGCAAAAACGCATCGATAAATCCGTCAATGCCATGCGCGAACACATGTGGGACGAGGAAAAAGGCGTATTCCTCTCGGTCAAACGTGATTCATTGGAAAAAATCCCCGTGGCAAGCATCGGTAGCTGGTTGCCACTCACTGCCGGCGTTGCGACCCCGGCAATGGCAAAGCGGATGGCTGAGGTATTTGCCACTCCCGCCTGGCAGACACCACTCCCTGTCCCGACCTGCGAACGCACCGATCCACGCTGGGAATCCAGTGGCTTCTGGCGCGGCGATGTCTGGCCATCCACCAACTACCAAATCGCCTGTGGCTTTGCCGATTACGGATTCAAGGAAATCGCCGCTGACATCGCCGATAAAACCGTCGCCAACGCGATCAAAAACGGCATCCACGAACATTACGACTCCGTCACCGGCAAGGGGCTTGGCATCGAGGACTACTGCATGAGCAGTACTATCGGCACCATGATGCTCGATGGACTCACGGAGAAATACACCGTAAAACTTCGCAAGTGAGAGAATATCCTCTTTTTCCGAGACCGCCCGGCATTTTCCTTCCGCAGGTGTCTGCTATCCTGCCGGGAGGCGGGAAGGATACGGCCATACTTGGCCATGGAGAAATCTGATGTATATTCGGTGTAGAAGGTATTATGAAAATACTTGGACAGACGTTAGGAATACCCCTTTAGTTACTCCTTTCAGGGCAATTTCCTCTCTCCCCCGATAACGAAAACTCCAAAACTAAATCACCGAAAGAATCATCATGAAAAACAAATACACACAAATCAAAACCCTCGCCGCACTCGCCGGCCTGGCTCTCACCGCCACCTCGGCCAATGCGGCCTCGGTCGCCGCCGTTTCGGTTGCTCCCGGAACCGTCGGCCTGACTAGTTATGCCATGGGGTGGTCATTCACCACGACCACGACGATCTACGTGACCGACCTCGGGAAGTTCGATTCCAATGGCGGCGGACTTGCAGCCAATGCACAGGTTGGATTATACAATGACACGACAAATGCCCTCATCACATCCATCACCGTGCCCACGAGCAGCACTGCGGAAGCAAAACCAAGGACTCGGGGCGCGTGCCCTAAAAAAGAACATACTAGCAGCTCTGCTGCTAGGCTCTGTTAGCGCGGCTCAGGCTGCGATCAATATCGATGTGTGATACGATGAGGTGAACACAACGCTCACAGTATCGGGGCACTGGGATCAGTTCATTACGACTGGTTTCGATGTTGTAACAATGGGGAGCTCGTCTGCGGTGGAGTTCGTCAATTTCAACGGGAATCGTGACGCTGGCGTTGGAGCGGGTAGCATGACTCTTACGTCTGGAACTCCTTTCGAAACGACTTCCTGGACTCCCTCGGGATCATCATTTGGATTCGCGGGACTCTATTTATACGCGCCTATCGGGTACTCCGTATCTGATCCAATTGCCGCGACCCTTGTCATTGCCGGGGACCCGTATAGCATCGGAGGAGGTTTCACGGGTGGCGGGACGTATTCCGATGGTGGTATGAACAGTGTGACGTGGTCTGTGGTACCCGAGCCTTCGTCTTACGCGACGCTTCTTGGGATTCTGTGTTTGGGTTGCGCTGTGCTCCGCCGCAGGCGACCTTAGTTATCCATTGGTGCCTCGCAATTAGGGGTATGACGCAAGGACATAGGTAACACTTAACACAAGGACATCGGTAACACATAAAATGGCGCTTATGCCATGGAAAGGAACCGATGTAATGACTGAAAATGCGGTGCCTAAAGGGACATGTCATTATCTTTGCAATTCTCGCAGTTGCTGGAGTTCTTTGCCGAGGTCGAATGCAAATTGGCAGGCTGTTTTGTTTAATGGACTTATGTTCACAAAAAATATTGCCTCGGGAACTCGATCCGCTCATTCTTGAAAGCTGACATCTGCTATAAAAAATGAAGCAAAATACGAGAAAAGCTCCGACATGCATTGAGATCTGCTCCGGGGCCGGTGGTCAAGCCCTTGGCTTGGAGATGGCTGGTTTTAATGCGCTCGCGCATGTGGAATACGACAGCCACGCCTGTGCGACCTTGCGTAGCAATCGTCCGCACTGGAACGTCATCGAAGGAGATGTCCGCGACTTTTCTGCCAGCGAATACAAAGGCGTCGATCTTTTGGCCGGCGGAGTGCCTTGCCCTCCATTTTCGAAAGCCGGGAAACAGCTCGGCGAAAACGACGACCGCGATCTTTTCCCCGAAGCCCTGCGCCTGGTCGACGAGTGTCGGCCCAAAGCCGTGATGTTGGAGAATGTCCGCGGCTTTCTTGACGCCGTGTTCACCGACTACCGGATGAGCCTCAAAAAGGAACTCAAGGCCTTGGGTTATCAAGCCGGCTGGCATCTGTTGAATGCCTCGGACTACGGCGTTCCGCAACTTCGCCCTCGGGTTGTCATCGTTGCCATTCGGGAAGACCTCGCTTCCAATTTCTACCCACCGATGCCCTTGACCGATGGCGTCCAGCCAAAGACCGTGGGTGAGACACTCGTCGACCTGATGGCAGCGAATGGTTGGGAGGGTGCTTTCGAATGGGCCGCGAAGGCCAATGAAATCGCCCCGACGCTGGTCGGTGGTTCCAAAAAACACGGCGGAGCGGATCTCGGTCCCACCCGCGCACGCAAGGCATGGGCTTCCCTCGGAGTCGAAGGAAAATCCCTCGGCAACGATGCCCCGCCCAAGGGTTTCTCTGACATGCCTAGACTCACGCTCCGCATGGCTGCAAGAATTCAGGGATTTCCGGACGACTGGCAATTCGCGGGAGGGAAAACAGCTGCCTACCGCCAAATCGGCAACGCCTTCCCCCCACCGGTCGCCCACGCAGTCGCGCTAAGAATCAAACAGGCGTTGAACGGAGTATCCTCTGCCGGTAAACGGATTACTTCCTGATACAATGCCCGACACCCCGGATTCAGACAAACCCGATCAGGGACTCGTGAAGATCGTTGAGTTTTTCTCAAGATCAACGGTTTTGAGAATCAGGCAGCAGTCACGTTACGACGTGCTCTGGATGAAGTGGTCGATGGTATGCGGACAGGTAGATGGTCGGTTGATTCGTTGGAAAAAACCGAAAAGACTTATATCGGCACCAAGGTCGAGATCCTCTTCAAATCCGACTTCGAACTTGCCCAGGGCAACCAGCTGGATTTTCGGGTCGAGGACACCGATGTGGACATCAAATGCACGGTCCTCCGGGACTGGATGATTCCCAAGGAAGCCGTCGGCGAACTCTGCCTGCTCGTCAGAATTGATGATAAGCGGTCCAAATTCTGGATCGGCGTCGTTCGTGCCACTCCTGCAGTCTTACGCAAAGGCGAAAACCGTGATAGGAAAAACTCCCTCAGCGCAGAAGGTAAAAAGACGATCCATTGGTTGGTGGAGGAAGGTCAACTGCCTATAAACTTCCTTGCGACTCTCGATCCCGATGTCCGGCAGCAAATTTTCAGCCACCGCAAAAGCGGACAAGCACGAATCAACGAACTTTTCCGACTCGTCCAGGGACGGATCATACCACGCGTAGCTATCGAGACAGTCGCCCAACAAAAGGACTCGATGAAGCGCGCCAGGGATGCGCGTATTACACTAAAGAAAGAAGGAATCCTTGTTTTGGGACACCAAGGAGAAGATCCCATCATTGCAGTCTCCAGAGGCTATCCGGCTCCAAAAAAGGGGAAATGATTTCTATACCAGAAAAAGAGTCGTAGGGGAATGGCGCGGACTTCAGCAGCTTAATCGAGTCAAAATAGTAAAATAAAAAGCTTACTTAAAGGCCGTTGATATATATCGTTCTTCGATGCGAAAACTTGAACGATTTGGAGAGTTAAAACGGGTCATTGCTTCGCCATCTTCACTTTGTTCTGTCCGTAATTGTTGCAATCTAGCTAAAAGGCAGCTACCTCAAAATAGGGTTCGAAGTTAAGATCTAAAGGTTTGCTGACTTGCTACATTTTCTTCCGGTCTCAGTTTCGTGGCATGGGTATGCAGCTAGCGACATGGAATGTAAACAATGGGAGTGTCGACGAACGTCTCGTTGAATTGAATGCCGAATTTGATGTGGATGTTGTCGCGATGCAAGAATCTGCCACGCCGGATGGAGACTCAAACTATTTATGGGATGGTGATCTGGCGCACAAAGGGGTTTCATTGTCTTCAGAATTTTTGATGAAGCAAGTGGTGGTTGATGGAGAGACTTCCCCTTGTCTAGCTGCACGCGTCCTGGATTCGCCTTTCGGTGAATTCAATGTGCTCAATTTGTGGGCCAAGCCGAAACCTTCCTATTTCGCAGACCTCACTCGGACGATTGATTTATATTCATCGTTTATCCGAGAGCGACCAACGGTAATTGTCGGTGACTTTAATATGTCCGTTCGCATTGCGAGCAAGGGGCGGCAATTCGATCTCCTCAATGCGAGGCTCAACCATGACTCTGATTTGTTTTCAGCGTATCACGAATACACTCACCAGGGTTTCGGCATGGAGACCATGACCACGCTCTATTACATGTGGGGGGCGTCCCGATGCTTTCACTGCGATTTTATTTACATTCCGGGAGAGTGGATCTCACGTATCAAAAAAGTTTCCGTGCCTGGTTTTAAGCAGTTTGCTACCAGCGACCACAGGCCAGTGATTTGTGAGTTGGTGTGAGCAACTAGGTTGAAAAACCGATGCAGATCTGAAAGTCGGGCGCAAAGGTGCTGATTGGAATGTAGCCTTGGCTCGCCACCTACGGTCGGGGCACTTCCTGCAAGGTGTTGACCCTTGATTGGCGATACGATCAGCCAATTTAGCCGTTCGTCTCAATCTGAATATGGGCGAGGAACTTCTGCAGGAGGCGGTTAAGGGAGGTCGTCTTCGAGAGGTCTTTGAAGCCACCGGACCTCGCTGCGTTTGGGGGCGAGGTTATGACGGCGGCGGCTGTGTAGAGGCGTTCCTGAATCATGCGTTCACAGAGGATGCGCATACGTTCTTGATAGGAAGCTGTTTTGAAAACGGGGTCGGAATCAAAATGGATGGAGGGATTGCCCCGCTTCGGAATGCTCCGCGATTTTTCTTCGTCCTCAACGAGGATACAGTAGCCGACGAAAGGTGCAGCTCCGGCGCCGAGGAGGCCTTCGCGCTGCGCGAAGGAGAGATCGAGTCCGGAGCCGAGCGCTTCCTCGCAGCGGTTGTTGGCATTGTTGCCGAAGGAGGGCCCGCCAAGAGATTTCAGTTCCAGTGTCGCAATGAGTTTGCCTTCGTGGATGACGACCAAGTCCCACTGCTTCGTTGGTCTAAAATGGCCAGGAAGAATGACCTTCGACTTGTTTTGATAAACTTCTGCTCGTGGGCATTTTTTCTTGGCCAGTGTCGCGAATACCTTGGAAAAGCCATCAAGGTTTTTCCCGGCAGTGGCACCGCCACGCTTGCCGGCATCCGCTTTCTTACCCACCTGATTCTTCTTTTGAGCAGCCTTTTTTGTCCGCCAGTAGAAGCGAACGGCTTTGCGGATTTCGTCGGAGTAGTCGGCTTTTGGCATAACGGAAAGTATGACTTCAATCTGTAGTCAAGGCCAGCCATGCAGCTTGGTCGAGGCCATAAAGCTCGCGCACGGTCTGGTCGATTTGCGCTTGGTCGTTTGATTCGGCGGCAATGCGCAAGGATTCCCGCATGGTCTCCGCCACCTCGGACCAATCGGGGATACGGATGCGGCGGAGGTATTGGGCCTGGAAGCGCAGGCAGTCGCCCCGCATGCGGAGCGAGTAGGTGGCTACAAAAGCGTTGGCCAGATTGCTCCGGAGGACGGTTTGCAAGGCGCGCAAATCCCATGTCTCGGAGGTGAGATAGTAGAGATTGTGGTGGGGGTAGTATTCGCCCGGGTCGTAGGCGACCTGCGGCTCTCCCTGGATGTCAGGGATGACGAGCTTGGGCGTGCGCCTGAGGGAAGGGTAGATGCGGTCGATAGTCTTGAACCAGGAACGTGGGTTCTTTTGGGCGACGTGGCGCTTACGGATCAATTCGTGGTGGGACTCGATGTAGGCCTTGAATTTTGGGAAGGCATCCGGATCGACCAGGGCAGTGCTGTCGCCGTCGAAGGGATTGAGCACGTATTTGCCCGTCCACTCGATGCGGTTGTTTTTCAAATCCTTTCGGGTGAGGAGGGGCAACTTGCGCGACGCCTCGACATCGAGTTCCGCATCGGTGCCGATAAAGACTTTGTCGGCACCGGTGGCGACGCCAATACCGACTTTGCAACCCGCATCTTCGAGGCAGGGAAAGCGGGCTTCCAGCTCTTGCACGACGAGGAGGCGGGCGGCGTTTGATAGCAGCCATGGGGCGCGTTTGTCTTTGAATTTGGACATACGCTTGATGCGCGGATCGTCCGACTCCCGAAGGAGAAGTCCTGACAATTCCGGCAGGGCTTCGCAGCTGACATCTTCCTTGTCGATAATTTGGGTGCTGTCGCCGTTCCCGTTGCGGATGATCGTCACTGAAGGGTAGGCGGTGACCTCGCCATGGAAGGCATCGATTCCCGTGAAATCGACATAGACATCCATATGGAAGGATTCGGCGATCATTTCACGGAGGGGGCCGCCGTAACGGTTCTTCGTCCATCGGTTGGCGCAAATGTAGCCGAGCTTCGCTTCGGGTTCCAGAAGCGAGAGCCCCTTTTCGTAGAAAGCGATATAGAGATCCGCCCGGTCATACATGGTGCGGAAGAGCGAGCGGTAGCGCTGCATCAATTGCTTGGGCAGGGCCTCAATGCGGAGGTAGGGCGGGTTACCCACCACGTGAGTGAAGCGTGTTGCGAAAGGCAGGGTGAGGAAGTCCGCATGCTGGAGCCAGGCTCCGGTCAAGGTCTCGATCTCGGTGCCGGAAAATCCGTGCTGTTTCAACTCGGTATGGACACGCTGCGTCAGCGCGGCAAAGGCGGTCTGATTCACTTCGACGGCGCGGATGCAGGGCAGCAAATCGTCAACGCTCGCACCTGGGCTATCAGCGAACAGTCGCCGGATCGCGGGCAGCACAAAATCACCCGAACCACAGGATGGCTCCAAAAGGCGCTTGCTCAAAAGATCTTCTCCGGCGCGCCAGCCCGTCAGGTCGAGTATGAAATCGACGACCTCCGGCTTCGTGAAAATTTCACCGCGACTCTCACCCACGGAATCCGCCCAATAGTGGAGCGCGTCGTGCTCCTCCGCCTCGGGGAGTAGGATATCCAATTGAGTGGCCAGTGTCATAGATTAGGTGAACAATGTTTCAGCAGTATGCGGGAGCAATCAAATTATGATCCGAGTCTGAAAAATGCGAGTATTCCGTCGCATATTTTGTGGCCCATAGTAGGGGTCGACCGAAAAACCTAAAGATTCAGCTCTGAGACTATAAGGTATCAGCTCTCCGCATTGGGAGGCCAGAAGTAGACCAGAATGTTGTCGGTATTACGGACTGCGATCTGAATGTGGGTCTTCTCGCTGATTTCGGAACCCTTGAACAATGGTCCGTCTTCGGGGAAGACTCCTCGCACGGTATCTAAGCTAGACGAACCGAGCTTACAATCATCCGCCGTAGCGTTTAGGAAGCTTGCCGCTGGGTCTAAAAAAGGAATAGGAAAAAGATGACATGGAAGGAGTTTCAGTCTAGAGATTGCTCGCCACCGGGAAACTCCTCCAATATCATCTTTGGGCGGCCCTTCCATTTTCTATAACCATTTCGAATGGCATCTAACTTACACATTCAATCGCTAAACAAGTCTATCCATGACCGAGCCAGTTTCGATTGCGGAGTACCAGTCTTGAATGACTACTTGGCGAAACAAGCTGCGCTTGATATAAAGCGCAAAGCCGCAGGATGTTGGGTCATTACAGCAGAACATAACAGTAGCACCATACTGGGCTACTATACGCTATCTTCTGAAGCGGTCGATGCCGTTGATCTGCCTGAAATGCCGAAATCAATTAGTAAAAAGCTCCCCAAATACAGGCGGTTTGGAGCGGCATTACTTGGACGGCTTGCCGTCGACAAATCTCAACAGGGGCAGGGGCTTGGAGAGTTATTACTTATGGATGCCTTCCATCGATGCTTAGCCTTAGAGGTTCCAGTCGTCGTGATCGTGGTCGATCCAAAAGACGAAAAAGTGGCTGACTGGTATGCGCGTCTTGGCTTTAGATCGCTAACAAAAGACCGAATGGTCGTGACGCTGCTGGAATTGGAGGCCCGTTTTAACCAGCTACGTTAACCTTTTGGATTTACGTCGCTGACAACTGTGTCGCGGTAGGCTCGATAGGCCTTTTTGAATGCTGGCGTTGGCTTGCGGGGTGGTGCCAAAAGCATTTCGACGAATTTACGGGATTCTTTCTCATTTAAACGAATGGACTCCGCTTCTTGAATAATTTTTCGAGCCCGATTGACTAGGTGTGTAACTGCGAAGGGGGCAACTTTACGACCTTCAAGTTTGGCGGCTCGTTCAATGAGTGCCTTTTCGGAAGGTGAGATGCGGGCGACCAGTCGCTCCGTTTTGAGTTCTTCGGTTGTCATGACCATAATGAATGTGTGCCATAGAGTAACACATTTATCAAGCTGAAATTCATCCATCGACTCGAAACCTTCAGCCTTCAATCGCCCCTCTGCCTCTTGACCGGCGTAGCTTTATGCGAAGCGGGTTGAACCCTCACCCCCGATGCGCCCCGGCGACTAAGCCGCCGAAAAGCAAATTCCTATCAGCTCAGCTCAGCAGCCCTCCTCGATCTTTTATTCTTGCTTCGTTCGGGTATTAATTCACCTCTTTAATATTAAACCACCCCATGAAAGACGCTGCTCAAAAATCATCTTTGTCTATCCTTGCCGTTGTATTTACGCTGCTTGCCTTTCTTCTGGGTTGCGGCGGCGGCTCATCATCGGATAGCAGCTCTACCACCACGACGACCACGACGACTCCGGCGACCACCCAGGAAGACTTTGTATTTCGCTTTCAAAACAGCGCGGGTGCGGATGGCCGGTTCCAGCTACTCGTCCTCGGTAATGGCATAACGCAGGGCAACTACGAAACGATCATCGCGTCGGGAGACACATTTCAGCGGACGATACGTCTGGATAGTACTACGACCCTTGCCTACGATGTTAAAGAACAAGAGGGAGGGGTCGCACCTTTGGATTATCTGGATGTCAGCTTCGCCGTGAATGATTCGGGTAGCCCAGCGATACAGATCGACATCACCCAGGTCATCCCGTAGGCTTTTTTGTCGTGCGGTTCGACTTTTCCCACCATCCGGACGCACCTTGCTTCAGAGAGCACGTCTTTTCCTGGAAAGGGAGATATTGGTGCAAGGGCTGCGTGCTCTCTTTACTTGGCCTGATTGCCGGCGTCGGACTTCAATTGACCACGGGATGGCTCAATCATTTTTCTGAAGAGATTCTTGGCGGGATCTTTCTCGCTTTGGTTGTCCCGACAGCATTGACCTCGTGGCTGGATGCCAATCGACCCACCAAGCACCTTGCCCGATTTTTGTTGGGAGTTGGACTGGCTTCGGCTTTGATGACGTTTTTTATCACTGATCGTTGGGAGGTGCGTCTGATCTTGGTGCTTGCTTTCTTTGGGATACGCATCCCTCTGGAGCAACGTCGCCGAAGGCAAAACGAAGAAATCCTCAAACAAAGTAAGGCAGAAAAAGCGCGTGCAGGCAAAGTCCGGAACAGTCAATCAAGTCGAGCCAAGCGCTCCCGCTAAACGCAGCCATCGCAGTCATCGCTGGCTACTCTGGCTTTCGGTATCGGTGATTCTTATCGGATGTGCGAGTCCGCGCGAGGACTTTGACAAGGAACTGACAGAGCTTGGTGATAATTGGTCCTCGGAGATCGAGGCAGCCGATGGGACGAAGCTAGAGCCCGACTGGGAGGCCGCTACCGGCCGCATGTTGGAGCAGAATCTGTCGCTACGCCGCTCACGCGAGCAAATCCGGCGCGCGGAAAGGGGCATCGGTCAAGTCTATCGGGATTTGATTCCTGCCCCGGACTTAAACCTTCGAATCACTGATACGTTGGGTGAGTTAGAGGATTTTGGCCGTGATGGCATCTCCTTAAGTGTCGGCGCGTTCATCCGGCTCAGCGGTGTGTTTTATCTTCCCCGTAATCTTTATGCGGCGCGTCTCAACCTGATCGGGCAGCAGTTGGCCCATCGCATCCAAAAGCGGGAACGGATGGTCTCCTTGTGGGTGGCCTTTCGGGTCAACGAGCTTTTAGTAGAGCGACGCGAGCGACTGGAGCTTTTGTCGCGCCTGGTCGCAGCGATGCCCGGGGATTCGGCCGTCTCTTGGTCAGCTCAGTTGGAGGAGGCTGGTGTCCAGCTTTCCGCTCTGGAACGTGACTTGCAGGAAGAACTCGCGCTCATCCTGAATGCAAAAGAGGAGATCACACCCGTCGGGGATTCCGCACCCGCCTACGAGCCACCCGGCGAAACCGAACTCGTGACGAGTCTGGAAGCGCGTAGTTTGCTACGCGAAGTCGCGGCGGTTGATTTACTCCAGGCCTATGCCGCCGTCGACGCCGCAAAGCTTGACCGCTGGCCGCGCCCCGATTTCTATCTCTATGGCGGTGATTTTTTTCAATATCGGGATAATGAAACGGAAAACTTTAGTTGGGATTCGATGTTCGCAACGGCAGGCGCCTATCACACATTTGACGTTTCCGGCCGTCGTGCCCTGCGCGTTGAGGACGCTCAATTTGATGCCGGGTTGATTAAGGAGCGTGTCGCTTTTGAGCAGTCCGCGCTTCTGCGGGAGATGCGTGCGAAAAGGCATCAGCTTAATCGTGTGGACACGGCGCTCGACCGACTCGACCGGCAGCGGGCTCTTTTGGTTCGGCTGCTCAACCGTTCGGAGCCCTCGAAATTGATCGCTGGGATCCAGCGGTTATACAGGGTTGAACTAGTACGTAATTCATATATCGAAAGACAAACTGAACTCTCCGCATTTTTCCTTTTTCACGATGAAACATTTTGGGCTGAACACACCGCCGATTCTTCTGCTCGCGAGTAGCCTTGCTTTTTGCTTATCGCTGATCGGTTGCCAGGAAGCGCGCACCGTCCCAGAAGACCTTCGCCCTGAGAACAAGCTGGCCCTAAAGCTCGAGACTTTTCCCACGGCAAACTTGCTGGAACTGGGCAGTATCCGCGGCCGGGTCGAGGCTGATCGGCGGCAGCTCTTCCATGTCCCGGAGACCGGACGGCTGGTCCTTAAAATTGACCAATCCGAGGTGACGCTCTCCAAAGGTGTCGTTTGGGCAGTGATGACGCCAGACTCTCTGCAACTCGAACAAACGCTCCTCGAAACGCGCTCGGAAATTCTTCGTCGTAAACGAGCGCTCTTCGAATCCGTGGAGTCGAAGGAAATTCAATTACAGATTGAAGAGGCGCTTGAGGAGACCCGGAGCCAACTGGCGACGATTGAAGCGCTTGATGAATTGGCTGCAGACCCCGCGATGGTTAAGGACCTACTCCCTCAATTCGAAGGCTTGGACTTAGCGACGAGCCGGAAGCGCTTGCAGAGCCAAACTGAACTACTCCGACTGCGGCAGACAATCGCCGAATCCGGGGGGCAAGTGTCGGCGGCCGAATTGGAGCTGGCTGAAGTCGAGCTTCGCCGCAGCCAACTTGAGTTCGAGCTTCGCACGCAGCGCTTTGAGTTGACCATGCCGTTCGATGGATTGCTGCAGTGTAATCTGGATCTTCAGGGAAAGCCCGAAAGTGTTTTTGTTGAGAAGGGTGAGTTTCTTGGCGTGGCCGAAGATCCTAACAGGATCTCGATCAAAGTGGAAATGCGGGACTCTAGCTGGCTGGCTTATGTGCCGGAATCCACACGATTGATCACCGTGTTGGATGGGGTTCGCGAGGTGGGTGTCTTTCAAAACAGGAGCTTGAGGGACAGGAGGGGACTCACCTTTACCGAGTATCACTTCGGTTTCGAATCCGAGGTCAACGAGCAGCTTCGTGAGCGGAGAAACTCGGAGGTGATCGCCCACCTGACCATTGCTCTAAAACAGGCGTCGCACATCGTGCCCAAGCTCGACTTGATTGAGCGCTATCCTGATCTTTTTCGAAATGGCGATTGGCGGGAGGGCCTCTCTCAGCTCTGGCCGAATGCGGAGCTCGTGGCCGTCGGGTCAACCGACGTGGCCGTTCTTTCGGAGTCGTCGAAATGAAGAGTCTTTTTTCAACGACGTGGTTTCTCGTCGAAGACATCGTCCGCCGGTGGATTGAAAACCCTCTGAGTCCTCTAGCGAAAATGACTATTACCCTGGTTTTAGTGACGATTGCGTCGACGGTTTTGCTTTCCTTTCACGTCTCGGAGAAAGCCATTGAAGATCAGATTGTCCGCTTTGGAGCGAGCAGTCTTGTTTTGCGGGAGCATCACTCAAATGTAAATCAAAGGCAGCGCTCGACCCGAATGGTAGACTTTCTGCGGGCGCGACCGGATGTCGATATCGTCTCGGTCGTCGCTGTCCCCACGACAGCGAGGACCGAGTTCAGAACCACCGCCCAGGTGCTGACCACCTTAGAGGGGCTCCCTGGAAATACTTTAAACCAAGTCCCGACGCTCTACAGCGATGCCTATACAGCAGGGGTAAGGACGGCCGTTTTTGTTCAAGGAAATAGAATACCTGTGGTCACTCAAGCTGCGCCGGACTGGCTCAAGCGGATTGCGAGCGGGGACGTGGTCCATCTTCCCTATTCCTTAGTCCACGAGGCTGTGGATCAGGCCTACGAGGTTATTTCCGTCGTTGAGGTTAAGGGCGGGCCGACTGTAGCCGCCACTCTGGCGGCCTCGATTCAGAGTCTCATCGAACTCGAGGACCGCCAGCGCACGCGCTTATTCAGTCCAGAAAGTCTTTTCAATGAACTCGAGCAATTACGCCGAGACCAAAGCCTCTGGCAGTTGGCCATCGTTTGGGGCATGGGCTTGGCCATGGCGATTGTGTTGAGTGTTATTTCCCTGATGGAGTATAAACAGCGGGAATTTTACGCGGCACTCCTGCGCAGTCTCGGCATGCATGCAGGCCTCATTTACTTAAGGTATTTGGTCGAGGCGCTCATTCCAACGTTTTTGATAGCCGGAGTGGCGCTTTATCTGGTTGTTTCAATGTCGTCCGCAGTCCTCCCTTCGATCGGCGTCGAGCTTTCGGCACTCGGGTCTCTTGACCTCGATACCTTCGTCGCCGAAGAGGGGATCTACCTAGCTGCCTTCCTCATTCTTGGTTCTTTTATTGGGTCCCTTCCGGTCGCTGTGCTTCTAAGGAAGCCAGTGGGCAAGGTCATGGCCTGAATCAAAGCGATGTGTATTCGATTCCAAAACGTATCATACGCCTACACTGCAGACAGGCCGGTTCTGCAAGACTTCTCCATGGAGATTCCCCACGGGATCACTCTGCTCAAAGGATACTCGGGCTGTGGTAAATCGACCCTGTTACGCTTGATCGCGGGTTTCCTAACCCCGGACAGCGGGCGGGTCACGGTGCCGCCAAACTCCGTAGCACCCTCGCGTTCCTTTCACAAACGCTCGCTCGGCTTCGTCTTTCAGGAGATCAATTTGCTTCCCGATGCCACGGTGCTCCGCAATGTCCGTCTCGCCTGTGCTTTGGCGGGCATTGAGATTGGTGCGGAAGAAAAAGAAAAACAAATCAGGTGGTTTCGACGCTTGGGTTTGGAGGCTCTGACAGAGCGCAAAGTGAAGACGCTTTCAGGCGGGCAGAAGCAGCGGGCTGCAGTGGCCCGGGCGATCATCAAGGACCCGCTGGTTCTCTGCCTCGACGAACCGACCTCCGGGCTCGACGATGCCAATACCGATATCCTCAAATGCGCGATTCTCGAATTCGGCCGTCAGAAGAAGACTGTCGTCATCGCGAGTCACGACGCGCGGCTCGATACCGTTGCCGATACAATCGTCGACCTTCAGTCACTGGTGCCCTATTAGGACGAGAGAGGGGTCGAAGATGAATGGCACCGGACTTTAGGAGGTTTATCGAACTTTTAAGCTATATCTGATTAGCCCCTATCGTGTCTCTGTTTTTCTTAGTCTCTTAAATGCACCTGTCGACCAAAGCGCCCAGATTATTAAAACAGGCTGGAAGAAGAGGCGAGCGAGGCGTTTGTTGTCGGAGTTCAGTCCGAAGGCATCGATGCTGTTGACGTATTGGGAAATATTGCCTGGGAAGATGGCCACAAAAAAGAGAGCGAGTAAAATTCCGATCCATACTTTGCAGCGGGGAATGAATAGAAGGGCGGCGCCGAAAGAGATTTCGACCCAACCGGAAAGGACGACGACAAGGTCTTTGTCCAGTGGCAGCCAGTTAGGCACTTGGGCGTGAAACTCCCCTTTCAGGTAGGTTAGGTGGGCGATGCCAGCGGAGAGCATGAAAAGGCCGAGAGCGAGACGGGCGATATTTTGTCGGATAGTGGTTCTAGGGTCTGGTTGTGGCATTTTCTTAGTTGGTTCGCTGTTCTGGGGCGTAGGGATTAAACTATATGAGAGGCAGAATGGGGTCACGTAAATCTTTGCACAAAGTCGGTATGAAGGCGCCGATGAGCAAGTAGCCTTGGCTAGTCACTTAGGTCTGGGCACTTCTTACAACGTGTTGACCTTGATGCGCGATGGTTCAAGATCCCAATAATTTATATCGTATGAATAAATCAGCCAATCCCGCTAAAGAAGTTTACAAACAGTTGCGCACTGAATCGTGGGAGACCTTGTGGACACGTGAGGTGCCTGTATTCAATGCGGGGACTCCCGAAGAACGCTTAGCCCGTGTCGGCTTGGTGCGCGCTTTGGGTGTCGTGACGCTCAAGAGTGCGACTCAGGCGCAGCGCCGGCAGACTCGCGAGTGGTTGAATGGTTTATTGCAAGATCCGGAAGAGAAGATCCGTCGCTACGCAATGAATGCGTTGCCGAAATTGGGCGGCAGTGCGGAGAGCGAGCGAGCTGTGCTTGAACTCCTGGATCAGTCTACAAAGGAGCGCGAGGTGAAAAATATTGGCCAAACCCTAGGCAAGATCGGCGGCGAAGCCACGTTGAAGAAACTTGAGGCTCTCCACGATGCGCATGAGGCGCTTCATCCTACAGAGCAAAAGGTGAAAGCTCAAATCGCCCGTCAGGAAGCGCCTGCCAGTATCCGTCTCGATGCCAAAATCAAGGAGACCCGCAAATTACGCATCCATCTCCGCACGCGCCGTGGCATGGAGCCCTTTGTGCGCGATGAACTGAGAGTGCACCCGAAGCTGAAAAGTCGCTTCAAGATCCTTCGTACTAGTCCGGGTTGCGTCGCGCTTTCAGCGCAACGCCCATTCACGCTATCCGATATCTACGAATTACGCACCTTTGGTTCAGTCAATTTTGTGGTCGGTGTGGTGGCAAAAGATGAAGCCAAGCACACCGAAGCGTTAGCGAAGATCATCGCTTCGGAGCAAACCCAGCTGCTGTGCCGTAAATTGACAGATGGGCAAGCCCGCTATCGAATAGAATTCATTCGCACGAAGGTGCAACCGCGCAAGGTGCAGGCCATCGTTGATAGAGCCTTCGCTCTCTGCCCTGATCTGCTCAACGACCCACGGCAGTCCCCGTGGGCGATCGAAGTCTATCCTGAGAAAGTAGGGCAGTCGGTCGAATTGCGCCCACGCGTCTTACCAGACCCACGCTTTACTTATCGTG
>Ga0307981_1000443_pt1 | contig 41044 bp, 39 predicted proteins | sample OrgLakmetagen987_FD_201849 | JGI IMG/M metagenome (GOLD analysis project Ga0307981, IMG submission 201849) | Saline water microbial communities from Organic Lake, Antarctica - #987 | ecosystem: Environmental > Aquatic > Non-marine Saline and Alkaline > Saline | place: Antarctica: Organic Lake... | reverse complement strand
AGTCCTATGATGAAATCATCGATCATTGCTGTGAGGCTTGGAACAAGCTGATCGCTCAGCCCGACCGCATCGCCTCCATCGGATGCCGTCAATGGGCACAAGAGTTCTAATCAGTGCAGGTTGGTATAATTTCCCGTATGCTGGATTCCACCACAGTAAATCCCCCTCGTGATTTGTTTTCCAAACCGGAATCGTGAGGCTGGCGGCAAGTCTTTGGGACAGAATGTGGTTTTCAACGGTGCTTCCGGCGTTGTCCTTGGGAAGGCTCAGGAATTGAACTCTGTTCAGCCCGTTTTCCCATGTAATGTTCACTTGTGTGGGGGCGTTCATATCGACCGCATAAAGTGTTTGGCTGCCGGAGCCTGCTGGTTTTGGCTGCATCGGGAAGAGCGTAAAGCGGTCCACGATCTTTTCACGCAGATCGCTCCATTCGTGAAATCCAGCTTCGAGAGGGGCCAGTTCCCGCGTGGCGTCGGTGGCGTGTTGCAAAACCCCGTGGTCGAAAAGGTAAATCATCTCTGTTTCAGGTGCGGGACGCTGTTCCAAGCGCACCTTCCGCCGACCCTGCGCATTGATCCAGAAAAATGCGATCGAGCCGCAAAAAAGGGCGACGAATATGATCACAACGATATCAAAAGGGCTGATCAAGCGGTAATCCTTTAGGCAATATCGCGGTAACAAACCCTCAAAGTGTTAATGTTTGGTTAATGACCATAAAACAGGTCTGCGCCGGATCAGAATAAACTAGGCGGTAATGGGTGTGTTCTCGCCTTGGGGCACAGGGGTTTCGCCACTTACAGCGTCAAGTTTCCGGCGTGGCCAGACAACTTCGACTACGGCACCCAATCGAGGGCGGTCAATATTTGCCGCCCCGTCTGATCCGTTTGCAAAAGTAAGTTCGGCACCGGACCGCTCAAGCAGGGTCTTGGCGATAAACAAGCCAAGCCCCATCCCTTCATATTCGGGCCGCTCGCGGGATTTTTTTTCTGCAGGACGCTTGCGCATGAACGGGTCACCAATCCGGCCGATCAGATGCGGTGGGAACCCTTTACCATCATCCAAAATCCGCACTGAGATTTGGGTTTCGGTCCAGTTTGCCTCGACCCAGACGGTGCTATGAGCAAAATCAACAGCGTTCTGGATCAGATTGCGCAGGCCGTGAATGATCTCGGGCTTGCGCAGGATTGACGGTTGGCCAGTCATCAGCCCGGATGTTTGTTCAAGCAAAAACTCGATGGTCTTGCCACGGTCACGGTGCGGTTCAGCGGCCTCTTCCAGAACGGCGATCAGAGGTGCTTGGCGAAGGTGCAAATCGTCTTTGCCTGCACGCCCCATGTCGCGCAGGATATCACGACAGCGGTCTGCTTGATCACGAATCAAGGCGGCGTCCTCGGCAAGGTCTGGATTGTCCTTCAGCTCGTCCAGCAATTCGGTGCTGACCAGCTTGATCGTCGCAAGCGGCGTCCCAAGTTCGTGCGCCGCGGCGGCGACAACACCGCCCAGATCGGTCAGCTTTTGTTCGCGCGCCAGGGCCATTTGCGTGGCGACCAGCGCATCGGACATGGAGTGGCTTTCAGTGGTAACCCTGCGCAAATAAGATGTGGAAAACAGGATCGAGATCACAAGAGCCACCCAATGCCCAAAGACGAAAATCCCGGGAATTTCCAGCAAACCTCCGCTTTGTGCCTTGAGGGGGAGGTGGAACAAGGACAGCAAGGTGGCCAGAATGATGGCTGTCCCGCACAAGATCACGGTCGATCTCAGGCTCAGCGTGGTGGCAGATATCGTTACCGGCCCTAAAAGCAGCAGGCAAAACGGATTGTGCAGCCCGCCAGTCAAAAACAACAGAAAGCTAAGCTGTAGCAGGTCGAACATCACCATCGACAGGTTTTCATATTCGGAAAGGCGCTTGTTTTCGGGGAACACGAATATGGCGACCAGATTGCCCACCATCGATACGCCGATGGCCAGATAACAAAGCCCAAGTTCTAGCTGCAGGCCAAATATCCGCTCTGCCACAGTAATCGCGGTAAGCTGCCCGGCGATGGCGACCCAGCGTAGTACGATCATGGTACGCAGCCTGATCCAGTTCGCACGGGTACGATCGCCCAAGGGTCTGATTGTGGCCTGCGTCATCGGCGCACCTTTTCAAGTTCGTTCAATGCATAGATAGCACACATGCTTGGGTCTGCTATAAATAGGGATCAAGAGCACTATTTGGCGCAGGAGAAAGATAGATGACCCGGATTATTGCAATTTGTGCGGCCGTAGCTGCACTGGGGTTCGTGGCAATCACCTATGTCATTGCTTTTGGCTTTGGCGAAGATGACAAATACGCGCAATGCAAGAATTCAGTGGTGGCCAGTGGTGAAGATCTGGGTGGCCCGTTCGAGCTGGTAAATGCCGCAGGGCAAACCGTGACCGATGTCGATGTGATCACCGAACCCAGCCTGCTATACTTCGGCTATACCTTTTGTCCTGATGTTTGCCCGCTTGACGTAAGCAGAAACGCCGCCGCGACCGATGTTCTGGAAGAGCGTGGCATGTCAATCACGCCAATCTTTATCTCGGTCGATCCGGCCCGCGACACTCCCCAAGTGGTGGGCGAGTTCGCAGATAACATGCATCCCAAGATGATCGGTCTGACAGGATCTCCCGAACAGGTGAAAGCGGCGAGCGAGACATACCGCACCTATTACAAAGCGGACGAAGCGGTTGATGACTACTATCTCGTCGCTCATACCACGTTCAGCTATCTTGTGATGCCCGGTGAAGGTTTCGTTGACTTCTTTCGCCGCGAAATCACGCCTGACCAAATGGCAGACACAATCGGTTGTTTCATTGAAAACCAGTAGAAAATTTGACCTGAAATACCTAGCGCTACATAGGTATGGATGGATATGACAACGAACCTGATAACCGAGAGGCACAAAATGGCTGAGAATAAGGCGCTTGATCTTGGTGAAGATCGGTCTTTGCTATTGGTAGATGATGACGAGCCGTTTCTGCGCCGCTTGGCCAAAGCGATGGAAAAGCGTGGCTTTGAAGTTGAAACCGCCGGTTCTGTTGCGGGCGGCAGCGCCATCGCAACAGCACGTCCCCCAGCCTATGCCGTGATCGATCTAAGACTTGAGGACGGCAACGGTCTGGATGTTGTCGAAGTGTTGCGCGAAAAGCGCCCCGATGCCCGCGTGGTTGTCTTGACTGGTTATGGTGCCATTGCGACGGCTGTTGCTGCGGTCAAGATCGGGGCGACGGACTACCTTTCAAAGCCGGCAGATGCCAATGACATTACCAATGCCCTTTTAGCGACGGGCGACGATCTGCCACCACCACCAGAAAACCCGATGAGCGCGGATCGCGTACGCTGGGAGCATATCCAGCGGGTATATGAATTATGTGACCGCAACGTATCCGAGACTGCGCGTCGCCTGAACATGCACCGCCGGACGTTGCAGCGCATTCTGGCCAAAAGAAGCCCGCGCTAGGGCCTAGATATCGTATCGCTTGCTAATCTTGTCCACGACCTGACCAGAAGCAAGCGGTACAGCCTCATCAAAATGCCAGTCGCGAAAGCCCCGGCTTTGATAATATGTCAAACCACCCGTGTTATCTGCCCGGATGGTTGCGTTTATCCAAACATATCCCAAGGATTTTGCTGCCGCTGCCGTGGCATTAAACAAAGCTGATCCGATCCCCAACTGGGTATGCCCAACCTGAACAAAGCTCGCGATGTCGCAGGCCTCGGGTGGTAAATTCGGATGCGGCTTGATCCATTGAAAACCAACGATATTTTCTGCTTCATCCAAGGCAACCTGCCATCCGCTTTGCTCAGCATTTGATGCCATCCACTCAAGCAGATCATCACCTTTGACGGGTCGCGTCAAAGCAGTCGTGCCTCCAATTTCGATAATCTCGTTCAGTAGCTGCGCCATATGCGGCGCATCCAGCGAATTCGGCGGTCTGACTTTAATCATTAAATGTCCTTTAACAAAGCAGCATGGCGGGCAGTAAAGTCTTTCCGCGTCTCGACCGGGGGCCGTAAAACAATGGTTAGCCCATCTAGCATCGCAGGATCGGGTTTCCCGAAAAACCGGGTCGCCTCGTCACTGGAAAAACCTGCAATCTGGGTGGCTTCCATCCAAGCGCTTATTTTATCGGCCTTTTTGATCTGCTGCTTGACTGATTTGGGCAGGGCGGCAGGCAGCCCAAACCTGATATGAATCGCTGCCATCAACCGTTCATCCAATGCTCCATAACCTGGTCCGACTGCGGTCTTTACCGGTGAAATCATATCGCCAATCACATATTCTGGCGCATCATGTATCAAAGCGGCAAGTCGCCATTTTGCGGGGGCAGTTGGGTTCAAACGGGAATAAAGGGTTTCTACCAAAAGCGAATGTTCGGCTACGGAATATGCATAGTCGCCCATCGTCTGGCCATTCCAGCGCGCTACAAATGCCAAGCCATGGGCGATGTCTTCGATTTCGATATCCACTGGTGTAGGGTCCAACAGGTCAAGCCTGCGGCCAGATAACATCCGCTGCCATGCACGGGGCTGTTGCGCCATTCCATTGCTCCATCAATAGGGTCGCCCTTACTTCCCATGAAGCAAACAATCATGAAACAGGAAATTCGAAAAGCAGAAGCCTTATGGAAAATGCTGCAATGATGTATGAAAATATGAGGCGTTTGCCTGCGTCACCAATCACCGTTGAGATTGTACAATTAAAGTGCTAGGCGATTTGCAAATATCCGATTTTTGAAAAAAGGACGCCACATGGCCAACGATTATATCGTTAAAGACATTAACCTTGCCGCATACGGTCGCAAGGAACTTGATATTGCTGAGACAGAAATGCCGGGCTTGATGGCGTTGCGTTCGGAATACGGTGAAAGCAAACCGCTGAAAGGCGCGCGCATTGTTGGCTCGCTCCACATGACGATCCAGACGGCTGTTCTGATTGAAACTCTTAATGCTCTTGGTGCCGACGTGCGCTGGGCATCTTGCAACATCTTCTCGACCCAAGATCACGCGGCCGCTGCAATTGCGGCTGGTGGTACGCCGGTCTTTGCGATCAAAGGCCAGTCTCTGGAAGAGCATTGGGATTACCTCGATAAATCCTTCATGTTCGAAGATGGCCCGAACCTGATCCTGGATGATGGTGGCGATGCAACGCTTTACATCTTGCTGGGTGCCCGCGCCGAAGCAGGGGAAGAAGTGATTGCAGTGCCGCAATCCGAAGAAGAAGTTGCCATCAAAGCGCAAATCAAAAAGCGTATGGAAGCATCACCGGGTTGGTTCACCAAGATGCGCGACCAGATCAAAGGTGTTTCCGAGGAAACAACGACCGGCGTTCACCGCCTGTACGAACTGGTAAAGAACGGCCAGTTGCCTTTCCCTGCGATCAACGTGAACGATTCGGTCACCAAGTCGAAATTCGACAACAAATACGGCTGTAAAGAATCGCTGGTTGACGGTATCCGCCGCGCCACTGACACGATGATGGCTGGTAAAGTTGCTGTCGTCATGGGTTACGGCGACGTTGGTAAAGGCTCTGCCGCATCCTTGGCTGGTGCTGGTGCCCGCGTTAAAGTGACCGAAGTAGATCCTATTTGCGCGCTGCAAGCCGCAATGGACGGTTTCGAAGTTGTCTTGCTGGAAGATGTACTGGCAACAGCCGATATCTTCATCACGACAACAGGCAACAAAGACGTCATCCGTATCGAACACATGCGCGAAATGAAGGATATGGCGATTGTTGGCAACATCGGTCACTTCGATAACGAAATCCAGGTTGCCGCGCTGAAGAACCACAAATGGACCAACATCAAAGAACAGGTCGACATGATCGAAATGCCAAACGGCAATCGCATGATCCTGCTCTCGGAAGGTCGTCTGCTGAACCTTGGCAATGCGACCGGTCACCCGTCCTTCGTGATGTCTGCCTCGTTTACCAACCAGGTTCTGGCGCAGATCGAACTTTGGGAAAATAACGGTAAGTACAAAAACGAAGTCTACATCCTGCCAAAGCATCTGGATGAAAAGGTTGCCCGTCTGCACCTTGATCGTATTGGCGTGAAACTGACGCAGCTCAGCAACGAGCAGGCATCCTACATCGGCGTATCCGCTGATGGCCCGTTCAAGCCCGAGCACTATCGTTACTAATTCAGGTTTATTCGTCTGAAATTACGCCGCCCGAACACCTCGTTCGGGCGGCGTTTTCTATTTTAACGGTCTACCTTACGTCCCGCCCTTGGTTCAGGATGATCACGTTCCCGCTTGATACATCCCCGGCAGGCGAGATCAAAAACCCGACCCAAGCCGCAATTTCGGATGGTTGCATGGCCTGTCCGTGTGGCATTTGTGCGATGGCCTTGGCCAGCACCTCCTCGCTCACCACGCCAAAAAGGGGGGTTTCTGTCATTGCGGGTGCGATTGAATTTACCGCAATTTTGTCGGTCGCATAGCGTCGGGCCAGATCTTTGGTCAATGTGTCCAGCGCGGCCTTTGAAGCGCGATAATGGGGTGGATCGAAGGCATCGAAATTATACGCCCCGTTCGAGCTGATGTTCACGATCTTGCGGACACCCGCACGCCCTGCCATCAGCTTGATCGCGGCCTGGCAGCAGTGAAACGCGCCTGAAAAATTCAGCGCCATCTGCTTTTCAAACTCGGCCTCTGGGATATCGGGAAATTCCGACATAAAGCAGGTCCCGGCATTGTTCACCAAAGCATCAATGCCACCTTGGCGCGCCTTAATCTGTGCGAACGCATCCGCAATGTCGCTAGCGTTTGTTAGGTCCAGCGCAATGCCTTCGAAACCCTCGCGCGCCATGTCCGCAAGACCGCTAGCATCGATATCAAAGCCTATGACGTGAAACCCATCCACGATCAGCCTGTCGACGATTGCGCGCCCCATGCCGCCCGCCGCGCCTGTTACCACTGCAATCTTCTTCATCAAACCACCCCCCAATTTGCGATTGGCTTTTTGAACCTGCTCGCGTTATCCAATTTAAATGTAAACGCATGTATTTCACCATGCAAGGAGAGCCAAATGCCCATTCGCCCCGCCCGCAGGATCACCGACACCAGCCCCAAGAACTTTGGCATGTTCGCCAAGGCGGTCGGAATGGCGGGTGATCTGATCCATCTTGAGTTGGGTATGCCTGCCGAAGATACACCCCAGCACATCAAGGATGCGACAATCGCGGCATTGCAAGGCGGCGCGGTACATTATTCTGACCTGCAGGGCCTGCCAGAGCTGCGCGCGGCCCTCGCAGACAAGTTGCAACGTCAGAACAAATTGGACGTCTCGGCAAACGAGGTGCTGATCACCAACGGCCTCACGCAAGGATCATTTGCGGCCTTCATGGCCTTTTTGGATGATGGCGACGAAGCGTTGCTGCTGGCACCCTATTATCCTCAACATATCGGCAAGGCGGAACTTGCCGGCGCAAAAGTGACCTTCGCGCCGCTTGATGAAGCAAACGGATTTTCGATCAATCGCGCCCTGATAGAGCCGCATATTACCCCTGCCACACGTGTGATCGCCCTGATTAACCCGTGTAACCCAACGGGCCGGGTCTACTCCCGTTCAGAGCTGCAAGTGATTGCCGATCTGGCCCACGAACATGATCTTTTGATCATTTCCGACGAAGTTTACGAAGAGATTCTCTATGATGCCGATCATATCTCGATCGCTTCGCTGCCGGGGATGAAGGAGCGGACGATTTCGATGTTTGCCTTTACCAAGGCCTACGCGATGGATGGCTGGCGTTTGGGCTATGTTGTGGCTGACAGCGCCTTGATGGGCCCATTGATGAAGATCACGACAAATGAAGTGACCCATGTGAATACCTTTATCCAACATGGCGCTCTGGCTGCTGTGACGGGTGACCCGTCGGTTCTGGCAGGGATGGTCGCGCGGGACCGCGAGCGCCGCGATCTGGTGGTTGGGCGACTGAACCAAATGCCCGGTGTCATCTGCGCCCCGGTCGAAGGTACGATTTACGCCTTTCCGAATATCAGTGCGACGGGGCTGAACGCTCAGGATTGCGCCGACCGGCTGCTTGCCGATACTGGTGTGGTTGTCGAAGCGGGCAGCTTTTACGGCGACGCGGGCGAAGGACATTTGCGCGTGTGTTTCGGCTGTGCCGAGATGGACGTGCTGACAGATGCGATGGACCGGATGCAGCGGTTTTTCAACAAGCTTTAGATATGCGCACCAAGCGCTGAAAACAGATCGGCGACATGGTCTTTGGTTGTCACTGCCCCCGGCGACAATCGCAGGATCCGGCCGCGGCAATCTACGTGAATATGCTGTTCCCTCAGGTGGTCAACAAGCGCTTTGGCATCAATGCTGCCGGGCAGTTACACCATCACCGACCCACCGCGTTGCGCCTCTGGCCGAGGTGTCGCAAGCGTCAGACCCGCATCATCCGCAGCAGTTATGATCATTCCTGTGAGGTCGCGATTTTGCGTCAAAAGATCGGTCTGTCTTGCATGCCACCTAAGCGCGGGAATTGATCCTAAACATGCTAAAACAGACGGTGTCCCGTGATCAAATCGCCGTGCATCGGGTGCGTAATCAAACGCATTCAGATCCCATGAAAATGGGTTCTCTTGCGAAAACCATCCTCGAAGTTCGGGGGTTACCTGATGGATCAGCTCTTCTTGCATCTGGATGATCCCGGCCCCTGGCGTGCCGCATAGCCACTTGAGGCTGGTGGAAATGACGAAATCCGCCGGGTAATCCACCAGCGAAAACGGGATGATCCCGATGCCTTGCGTCAGGTCCAGCCCAATCAGCGACCCCATATCTTTTCCGTGCGCAATCAACCGACCCAAATCGCATCGATGCGAGCTGGTCGAGGTGACGAAGGTCAGCAACGCCAGCCCGACATCAGTCCCCCAAGCGTCCAGCATGTCATCATCGCGGACCCAGAATTCACCGTCCCGGATTGGAACGGTATGGAGCGTAAATTCCATCCTGTCTGCCAGCCCGTTCAACAGAAAATGCAACGAGGGAAAACAATCGGCGGCGATCAAGACACGTTTGCCGCGCAGCTTGCCCGGCGGTAGCCCGCCAATGATCGAATAAAGGGCAGTCGTCACGTTTTCGGCGCTGGTCAGGGTGCCGTCAGGGGCATCAATCAGATCACGCCAGAGGGTCAGAAACTCAAGACGCTGCTCCAGGACCACCTGCCATTGTGCATCGTTTGGTGTTGCCCAGACCGTGGAAAAATCTGCAAGAACGACATGTCCTGCGCTTTGCCTGGATACTGGCCAATTGAGTGATACAGAAAATAAGCGGGATCAGTCATTTTGCCCTCATTTTATTGGGTTCACTATGCCAGATGGAAAATTAGTTGCAAACGCATATAACGCTACGTACCATCCAAAATCATAATGTGAAGCGAATGGGAGACGACGATGACCGGTGCAGACAGTCTGACGAACCTTGCCATGATGCTGGCCACGGGCAGTGTCGAAGTGGTTGATTGCACGGGCACGCTGGGCCCCGACACGCCGATCCTTCAGCTTCCTGAGGATTTTGCTAAAAACACCCCCAAGGTCGAAATTCACAAGATCAGCGAATACGACAATGACGGCCCGTTCTTCGCCTGGAACTGGATGAAGTTGGGCGAACATTGCGGCACCCATTTCGATGCGCCGCATCATTGGATCACCGGCAAGGATTACGAGGACGGGTTTACAGACACGCTGGATGTGCAGCGGCTGGTTGCGCCAGTGAATGTCATCGACTGTTCAAAACAATCCGCCGAAAACGAGGATTTCCTTCTGACCGCCGACGGCGTCAAGGCTTGGGAGGCTGAACATGGCGAGATCGGCAAAGGCGAATGGGTCGTCATGCGCACCGATTGGGACAAGCGCGCGAATGACGAGGCCAAGTTCCTGAACGCTGATGAAACCGGGCCGCACAGCCCCGGCCCGACACCCGATTGCATCGACTATCTGCTGTCCAAGGGGATTGTCGGCTGGGGCACACAATGTATCGGCACCGACGCAGGTCAGGCGGGCGGGATGGAGCCGCCCTATCCAGCGCATAACCTGCTGCACCGCGATAACTGCTTTGGTCTGGCCAGCCTTGCCAACCTCGACAAGTTGCCCGCAAAGGGGGCGATCCTGATCGCTGCACCGCTCAAGATTCAGCGCGGGACGGGCAGCCCGATCCGCGCCCTTGCCTTGGTGCCGAAAGCCTGAAAAGCGGTCCGCGCAACCGGAGGAACGAAACGCGAATGACTGTGAAACAGACGCTTCAGCCCCCCGACAAGCTGGACCTAGACAATTTTGCGCCCTACCTGATGAACCGGATCATCGGGCGCTATAACGCGGCCCTTCAGGAAGAGATGGCCAAGCTGGGCCTGACCACGCCACAAATGAGGTCGCTGGCCGTTCTGTTGGTGCGCGATGGCATCCTGATCCGCGAATTGGCGGTCTATGCCGTTGTTCAACAATCAACCCTAAGTCGGGGGCTTGACGGTCTTGAGCAGGGCGGCTTGATCCGGCGCGAACCCGATCCAGACGACAGCCGCGCCACCCGCATTTTCCTGACCGCGGAAGGCCGCTGCGCCTACGAGCGCCTTTGGCCACACATGTCGGACGCTTACGAGGCGATGTTTGCAGGGATAGCCGACAGCGATAAACGCGCTTTCGTCATCACACTTCAAAAGATGCTGAAAAACATCCGCAAACACGACTTCTGAAAGGGCTACGATGGCCGAACGATCCTTTAAACAAGAAGTAGAGCATCTGCGCAAAGGCGACGGAGAAGTGTTCACCGGCGAAGGCATTCTGGCGATCACCAAGGCGCTGCTGGAAAATGGTGTCGGCTATGTCGGCGGTTATCAGGGTGCTCCGATCAGTCACCTGATGGACGTTCTTGCCGATGCGCAGGATCTGCTGGGCGAACTGGGCGTCCGGTTCGAAGCGAATGCAAGCGAAGGGGCCGCTGCCGCGATGCTGGCTGCCTCTGTCCACTATCCGATACGGGGTGCCGTGACCTTCAAGGGGCCGGTGGGCTTGAATGTTGCTTCGGACGCACTGGCAAACCTTAGTTCTTCGGGTGTGACGGGCGGCGCACTGGTCATCGTGGGCGAGGATTACGGCGAAGGATCGTCGATCATGCAGGAACGCTCCCACGCTTTTGCCATGAAATCGCAATTCTGGATGCTGGACCCGCGTCCGAACCTGCCCAGCATCACCAAGGCGGTGAAGGACGGGTTTGAACTGTCCGAAGCCAGCAACACTCCGGTGATGCTGATGGTGCGCATCCGGTCCTGTCACGTTACCGGCAGTTTCGAGACGCGCGATAACGTGCCCCCGCCGCTTAGTGTGCGCGACGCGCTGTCGAACCCGCGCAGTGATTTCGCCCGTGTCGTGCTGCCGCCGATGAGCTATCTGCACGAGCAGGACAAGATCAAGAACCGCTGGCCCGCTGCCGAGGCGTTCATCGTCGATAACAAGCTGAACGAGGTGTTCGGCCCAGATAAGGCGTCGCTTGGCATCATCGTTCAGGGCGGGATGTACAACGGGGTCGTTCGTGCGTTGCAGCGTCTTGGGTTGGCCGATATCTACGGCAATAGCGAAGTGCCACTTTACGTTCTGAACGTCACTTATCCGCTGGTTAGAGCCGAATTTGATCGCTTCTGCAACGGCAAGGATCACGTTTTGGTGGTTGAAGAAGGCCAGCCAGATTTCATTGAACAGCAGCTTGGCAGTTTCCTTTATAAGTCGCGCAGCACTGTAAACCTGCACGGCAAGGATATGCTGCCGATGGCGGGCGAATACACCGGGCAGGTGATGCTGGACGGCGTTACCACGTTCCTTAAAACCGCAGCACCCGATCTGCTGCCCGGCAAGGTGCGTGCGCCGAATGCAGAAGCGCTGCAAATTCCTGACCTGTCCAAGACGGTGCCGATCCGCCCGCCGGGTTTTTGCACTGGCTGCCCCGAACGTCCCATCTTTGCGGCGATGAAGCTGACCGAACAGGAACTGGGAAAGCACCAGATCAGCGGCGACATTGGTTGCCACCTTTTCGCCGCGCTTCCCCCGTTCGAGATTGGCGGCGCAACCATGGGTTATGGCCTTGGCCCCGCGTCAAACGCCGCTTTTGACGGTGGTGGCGAACGGCGGGCGATTTCGATTCTGGGGGATGGCGGTTTCTGGCACAATGGCCTCAGTTCTTCGATCGGGAACATGGTGTTCAACAAATCCGATACGGTGGCTGTGATCGTTGATAATTATTATTCCGCCGCGACCGGAGGTCAGGACGTGCTGTCCAGCCGCGCGGAAAATGATACCAAATCGACGAATAACCCCATTTCTGCCGCGCTTAAGGGCGTTGGTGTTGAATGGATCCGCCAGATCGACCGCACCTATGACGTCGGCAAGGTTCGTGAAGTTTTGCGCGAGGCACTGACGACCGATTATGCGGGGCCAAAGGTCATCGTCGCCTCGTCTGAATGCATGCTGAACAAACAACGGCGCGAGAAACCGTTGCGCAATCAGGCGATCAAGGAAGGCCGCCGCGTCGATATCCCCCGGTTTGGTGTCGACCCCGACGTTTGCACCGGTGACCATGCCTGCATTCGTTTGTCGGGTTGCCCATCGCTGTCGCTGAAAAAGCTGGACGATCCGCTGCGCGACGATCCGGTGGCGCATATTGACCAAACCTGTGTCGGTTGTGGCAACTGTGGAGAGGTAGCTGATACGGCTATTCTCTGCCCGTCCTTTTATCAGGCCGATGTCGTGCATAATCCAACGGGGTTCGAGGCCTGGCGCGCGAAACAGCGTGGCAAGGTCATCGGCTGGCTTCAATCACGCCGTGCGGCGAAACGGCTTGCGCTGTGAACGCCTTGCTGCCCCAACAGCCACAAGACGCGCGGACGGCGCAGATCACCAAGCTGGCGGTCATGGCGGTTGGTGGGCAGGGTGGTGGCGTGCTGACTGGCTGGATCGAAATGCTGGCGCGCGCGCAAGGCCATGATGTGCAGGCGACCAGCGTGGCGGGCGTTGCGCAGCGCACAGGTGCGACGATCTATTACATCGAGATGACACCCAAGACCGAGCGGCAGCCGATCTTCGCCCTCGCTCCGTCAGCGGGCGACGTCGATATCCTGATCGCGGCCGAGATGATGGAGGTGGGCCGCGCCGTGTTGCGCGGTTTCGTGACACCGGACCGTACGACGCTGATCGGATCGACCCACCGCGCCTTGGCCGTGTCGGAAAAGACGGTGCCAGGCGACGGGATCGCCAATGCTGATGAGGTGCAGGCTGCTGCCGAAATCGCGGCACAGAGACTGATTTTAGCGGATATGGAGGCGCTCGCCGTTGCGCAGGGCTCCGTCATTTCCGCAACCCTTTTTGGTGCGCTCGCGGCCTCTGCCACGCTCCCCTTTCCCCGTGACGCGTTCGAAGATGCCATTCGCCGCAGTGGCAAAGGGGTAGAGGCCAGCCTGCGCGCTTTTGCCGCCGGTTTCGATGCCGCGACGCTAGGTGAGCCAGTGATTGAGGCCCCTCCAAAAGTGGCACCGAAGGTCAGTGGACCACTGGACAAGCTTGCCGACTGGCAAAAGCTGGCAAACCGGCTTGAACGCATGCCACAGCCCACGCAAGCCATGGCGTTGGCAGGATTGCGCAAGGTGGTTGATTTTCAGGACTGCTCTTATGGTGCTGCCTATCTTGACCGACTGGATCATATTATCGCCATGGATAGCGCCAGATCTGACTGGCAGCTTAGTATCGAAGCCGCTAAATATGTCGCCAATGCAATGGCTTATGACGATATTATTCGCGTGGCCGACATCAAGACCCGCGGCCCGCGCTTTGATCGTATCCGCGATGAAATGGGCGCGGCACCCGATCAGGTCATGCAGCTTACCGAATATTTCCACCCCCGCGCAGAAGAAATCGCGGGCCTTCTGCCGGCGTCGCTTGGCAAGCGGATCGAAGGCAACCCGAAGGCTATGGCGCGGCTGGATCGCTGGTTTGGCAAGGGGCGGCGTCTGCGCACCGACAGCCTTCCTGCGTTTGCCTTGCTGCATATCCTTGGCGGACTGAAGTCCTACCGCCTGAAAACGCGCCGTCACGCTGTGGAAATGGTGCATCTTGATCTGTGGCTGGACCGGAGCCTTGCGTGCCTGAAGGCCGATTATGCGCTTTCGGTCGAGCTGCTTAAATGCCGCCGTCTGATCAAAGGGTATTCCGACACCCATGCGCGGGGGCTGACGAAGTTCGACACGGTCATGAACGCCGCTGAGCTGCTGAAAGGGCGCGATGACGCCGCGAAATGGATCGCCCGCCTGCGCGAAGCGGCGCTTCAGGATCCAGAAGGCAAAGCGCTTTCTGGCGCGTTAGAGACTGTTCGCAGCTTTACCTAACGCAAATCTTGCGACTTCGGCGAACCGGCCCTCTGCATCCTCAGCACATAGCGTTAGGCTGTCGATGACAAAGGGCTGTGGAATCGCGTCACCTAGATAATCCAGTACCGCAGCCCGAACGGGTTGCTGGTCTGAATCGGCAAGCGGGCCGGTCAGGGTGATGTGAAAGCGGAAATGCTCCAGCACATGGGGATAGCCCCAATCTTGCAAATACTGCCGTTGCTGTGGCGAAAGTTGCGGCCTGTTCTTACGGGCAAATTCCGCATCGCCCATCGGTGCGCGAAAGCTGTCCAGCGCCCTGACCGTATTGGCAGCGAGGTTCGTCAAGGCGCCCGCATCCCCAACGGGCGTCAGCGCCAAAAACCGACCGATCTGCGACAGCGCCAGCCCGTCAAGTTGCACCCTGTTCTGACCTGCACAAAACGCGGCAAGCGCATCTGCCAGCTTGGTCTCACTTTTGCAATCTGCCAGAAAGAACGGTGCCTTCACCGTCCCGTGCAGCCCGTATTTCCGGGGCCTTTCAGTCGCTTTGGCGATGTCCACCGCAACAGTGGGATGCGCCACAGGGATACCCCGCGTCACATCCCAGCCCAGCCAGGCGGCGCCCAATCGGGCCAGATCACCGGGCGGGGGCGTGTAATAGATGGCATACCTGTTGAGCATGGCTGTTTCCCTTCCGGCGCACACTAACCCCGAAAAGGTTACAGTTCAAAGATAGCGGTTCACCAGATTTTCCAGCGCTTCCTGACGCCCCGACGCGGGCTGCGGGTTCAGGTCATCGGCCCTGACCTGCGCGTTGATCGCCTCAAGGTCGCTTTGCATCAATCCCTGACCTCGCGCTGACCCCCATCCGGCATATCTGGCCTCGCGCGCTGCCTCTAGCTTGCCATCTTCCAGCATCTTTGCCGCTGCTTTCAATCCACGTGCGCAGACATCCATCGCGCCGACATGGGCAAGGATCAGATCCTGTGCATCCAGCGACTGCCGGCGCAATTTGGCGTCGAAATTGGTGCCGCCGGTCGTAAATCCGCCCGCCTTCAGCACTTCGTAATAGGCGAGCGCGACTTCGGGGACGGAGTTCGGGAATTGATCGGTGTCCCAACCAGACTGTTAGTCATTCCGGTTCATGTCGATGGACCCGAAGATGCCAAGCGCAGATGCCAGTGCAAGCTCGTGTTCGAATGAATGCCCGGCTAAGATCGCGTGACCCTGCTCGATGTTCACCTTCACCTCACCCTCAAGCCCGAAATCCTTGAGAAAGCCGTAAACTGTGGCAACGTCGTAATCATACTGATGTTTCGTCGGTTCCTGCGGTTTAGGCTCTATCAGGATTGTTCCCTTGAACCCGATTTTATGGGCATAATCGACGGTCATTTGCAGGAAACGCCCCGCCTGCTGGCGCTCGCGCTTCATGTCGGTGTTGAGCAAGGTTTCATAGCCTTCGCGCCCACCCCACAGCACATAGTTTTCGCCGCCCAGTTTGTGGGTCGCGTCGAGACATTCCTTTACCGTCGCGGCGGCATAGGCGAATACGTCGGGGTCGGGGTTGGTGGCGGCACCGGACATATAACGGCGGTTCGAAAACAGGTTGGCGGTGCCCCAAAGCAGCTTGGTGCCTGTCCGCTCCATCTTTTCGCCAAAATAATCCGTGATCTCATGCAGGCGTGCGGTGCTTTCGGCGAAGGTATCGCCCTCAGGGCGCACATCGGCGTCGTGAAAGCAGAAATAGGGCTGGCCAAGGATCTTGAACATATCAAAGGCAGCATCGGCCTTTGTGCGCGCGTGATCCATCGTGTCGCCAAACCATGGGCGTAGGAAGGTTTGCCCCCCAAACGGATCGCCTCCCTCCCACGCGAAGCTGTGCCAATAGGCGACGGCAAAGCGCAGATGCTCGGCCATCGTTTTGCCCATCACCACTTCCTCGGGGTTATAGCTGCGATAGGCGAAATCATGGGTCGCGTCGGGGTCAAAGGTGATCGTCGGGATGCCGTCGAAAAAATTAGTCATGTAAGGGGTCCTTTGATGGGGTTCAGCGCAGGTTCTTGACCGCGCGATATGTCTCGGAATAGCGGGCGTGTGCATCGTAGAAAGCACCTACCAAGCTGGTATCAGGCTCTATCACGAGCGAAATCGGCGGTGGCACGGCAAGGGCGGTTCCTTCGCCTGTGGCGGCCATGCGGCCAAGCCGGGCCGCGCCAAGTGCCGCGCCAAAGTCACCGGCAGCTGGCAGTTGGATCGGCATGTTCAGGGATGTGGCAATCGCTTTAAGCCAGTAGTCGGACTTTGATCCGCCACCTACCGCGATCAGGCTGTCGATCTGTGTGCCGGTTTGGTTCATCGCGTCGAAACTGTCGCGCAGCGCGTGGGTGACGCCTTCCATCACGGCGCGGGTCATGGCGGCGCGATCTGTCGCGTGACCCAGATGTAGGAAACCGCCCCTGATCTGCGTATCGTTATGCGGTGTCCGTTCTCCGCCAAGATACGGCATGAATAACGTCCGACCGGGCGCTTGCAGCGCACCCAAACCGGAGGTCAGCGCCTGCGCCTTAACGTTCATCACGCTGGCCAGCCAGTTGAGGGAATCCGTGGCCGACAGGATCACACCCATCTGATGCCAAAGCCCCGGAAGCGCGTGGCAAAAACTGTGCAGCGCGCTTTCGGGGGCGGCGGCATAGGCGGGCGTGGCGGCGAAAAGCACACCCGATGTGCCCAGCGACACGAAGGCTTGTCCTGGTTTCACAACGCCCATATCAATGGCAGACGCTGCGTTGTCACCGCCGCCACCGGCGACAGGAATACCCTCTGGAAGGCCAAATTTCTGCGCAGCAGAGCCGCCTAGCGTCCCAGAAACCTCTGACCCCTCAACCAGCGTGGGCATCTGCGCGCGGGTCAGTCCCGATTTTGCCAGCAGATCATCGGACCAGTCGCGTTTGCCCATATCCAACCATGACGTACCGGACGCATCCGACATATCGGATACGGCATCGCCCGTCAGCCAGAACCGCAAGGCATCCTTGGGCAGCAGCACTTTGTCGATTTGCGCAAAAACCTCCGGCTCGTTCCGGCGGACCCATTCGACCTTCGGGGCGGTAAACCCCGGGAAGACGATGTTCCCGGTAAGATCGCGCCAGATTTGATCGCTGTCCATCTCTGCCGCCTCGACCGATGCGCGGGTGTCGTTCCACAGCATACAGGGGCGCAGCGCGCGGCCATCGCGACCCATCAATGTCGCTCCGTGCATGTGACCGCTTAGCCCGATGCCCTGAACACCGCCTAGATCGACGCCCAAACCGGCGATCGCGGCGGCGCAGGCGGTGAACCAATCATCAGGGTTTTGTTCGCTCCAACCGTCGTAGGGACGCGTCACTTGCAAGGGCGCAACCGCCTCTGCCACGATCCGTTCATTTTCGTCGACCAACAGGGCCTTTAGCCCCGATGTGCCCAGATCAAGGCCCAAAAACATGGTATTCCCCTTTATCAGAGCCTAGGCAGCGTCTCGTGCTTTGCCCATGATGATCATGCTCAAGATGTCATCTTCGGTCACATCACCAACCTTTTCGGTCCCGATCAACGCGCCGTTTTTCATCACCGACACGCGGTCGCACAGGTCCAGCATTTCGCGAGTGTCGTGGCTGATCAGGAAAATGCCCAGACCTTGGGCCTTCAGTTCCTTGATCAGATCGGCAACCATCTTGCTTTCGTGAACACCCAAGGCGGCAGTCGGTTCATCCATGATCAGGATCTTGGCGTTGAAATAGACCGCACGCGCAATCGCAACCGATTGCCGCTGACCACCGGAAAGTGCTGAAACAGGCTCACTTATCTTTTTGAAGTTCGGGTTAAGGCGCGCCATGATCTTGCGCGTCTCGGCCTCCATCTGTGCGTCATCAACCAGACCGAAACGGTTGGTCAACTCTCGCCCCAGAAACAGGTTGCTTGGCGCATCAAGGTTATCGGCCAAGGCCAGCGTTTGGTAAATCGTCTCGATGTTATGGCGACGCGCGTCACGAGGGGACTGGATGTTGACTTTCTTGCCTTCAATCCAGATTTCGCCCTCGTCCATCTGGTACGCACCGGCCAAAATCTTGATCAGCGTCGATTTACCAGCACCGTTGTGGCCCAGCAGGCCAACCACTTCGCCGGGATGAAGGTCAAGCGAGACATTATCGACAGCGCGCACACCGCCAAAGGACAGCGAGATATTCTTGAGTTCAACTAAAGGTGTCATCATTTCCCTCCCGTGCGGCGGCGATAGACAATGTCGATCCAAACGGCGAGGACCAGAACAGCCCCCACAACGATGTTTTGCAACGGTGCGTCGACCCCTACCATGGCCATGCCGGATTGCAGCGATTGCATGATGAGTGCGCCAAGGATCGCGCCGTGAATTGTACCGATCCCGCCAGCAAGTGCTGTTCCGCCAATCACGGCGGCAGCAATCACGCGCAGTTCGTCCAGCGTACCGATATCGTTCGAGTGGTTGGTCAGGCGGGCAGAGGCGACGACCGCGGATAGTGCCACGAGTGCGCCCATCAGCGCAAAAATCTTGACTGTAAGAAGCTGCGTGTTGATCCCCGACAGTTCTGCCGCGTCAGGATTGCCACCTGTCGCAAAGATATAGCGCCCCAGCCGCGTGCGTTTTGCCAGAACAGTCATCCCAATCGCGATCGCGATCAGCAACAAAACCGAATAAGGAATGCCGTAAGCGGCGGTGTAGTTGTCGGGCATCACCTCGCCCCTTGCTTCAAACTCGCGCAGCAGGCGGGCGGTGGGGACTTCGTAGGCGTTCAGGATTGCGACAAAGCCAAGGATACCAACGGCGATGACCACGCCCACAAGCGCTTCGGCCCAAAGTGGCTTGACCGGAAACTCGTGATTGACCTTGTTGCGACGCGAAGACCATAGAGCCCAAAGTGCGACGATCACGGCAATGATGCCAATAACCCAAGACCAGGTTTCGCCCACTGTACCGTTAATTCCGCCAAATTTTTGAAAGGTGTCATCCAGTGGCCCGATTGTCTGGCCGTCTGTCATGTACCATGCCACGTTGCGCCAGATCAGCAGGCCGCCAAGGGTCACGATAAAGGCAGGGATTGTCAGATATCCGATAAGCCAGCCCTGAAACGCACCAATGAATGCTCCAACGACAAGACCTACGGCGATGGCGACCCAAGGTGTTAGCGGATGGCCCAGACCAAGCCCAAACATTTTGGGCAGAAGATCCGTTTGCGTCACCGCCATCGCGGCCGAGCATGTGGCAAGCATCGCACCCACAGACAGATCAATGTGGCGCGTGACGATCACAAAGACCATTCCGGTTGCCATAATAGCAACGCTCACAGTCTGAATCGTCAGGTTAAAGATATTGCGTGGCGTCAGAAAACGGCCATCGGTCAAGACGTTGAACACCAGACAGACCAGAATAAAGGCACCGATCATGCCCAACAGGCGCGTATCGATTTCAAGCTGCGTAAGAAAAGACCGCTTGGGTTTGGCCGCCGATGGACGGGTGCTGGTTCCGGCTGTGGATGAATCTGTCATTTGATTTGCTTCCGGCTTGAGGCGCAGGTCTTTCAGCGTCCAGATCTTCAGTCTGCGCATGAAAGGAAGAAGGGGCGCATCCCGACGGCTAAGGCCGGGATGCGCAGATCGTGTTTACTCGCAGGCGTCGACACCGGAAACGCCTTGGCACAGCGCTTCTTTAGTGATCCAGCCAGCGTCCAGAACACTGTTCAGGTTGTCGATGGTGATTGGCATCGGTGCAAGGAACTTGGCCCACAGGGTTGTTCCGGCTGGCGATGTCCATTCGGATGCGCCTTCAATGTCTGCCATGTCTGCACCGCTCGCAAGAGCAACGGCGATTTCAGCGGCGTTCTTACCCAGATCGCGGGCATCTTTCCAAACACTGACCGTTTGCGTGCCCATTGCAACGCGGTTCAACGCAGCGTGGTCGCCATCTTGGCCAGACACAGGTGTGCCTTCCATGCCTTGTGCTGTGAGTGCGGCAATCGCGCCACCAGCTGTACCGTCGTTGGATGCGACAACAGCATCAACCTTGTTGTCTTGCGCGGTCAGGATCTGCTCCATGTTGCGCTGAGCGTTGGCTGGTAGCCAGCCATCGGTGTAGGCTTCGGCAACGATGGTAATGTCACCCGAGTCAATTGCAGCTTGCAGCACTTCTTGCTGGCCGCCGCGCAGGAAATCGGCGTTCGGATCGGTGGGCGAGCCCTTGATCATCACGTAGTTGCCCTTTGGCATGACATTCATAACTGCTTGAGCCTGCATGCGACCGACTTCGACGTTGTCAAAGGTCAGGTAAAAGGCGCGCGGGTCTTCGATCAGACGGTCGTAGCCGACAACCGGAATGCCTTCATCGGCAGCGGCTGTGATGGCGGGGCCAATCGCCTGGCTGTCTTGTGCCAGAATGATCAGGGCATCGACGCCTTGGGCGATCAGGCTTTCCACATCGGAAAGCTGCTTGGCGGACGACGATTGTGCATCGGCGCTGACATAGGTCGCGCCGGCGGCTTCAAGCGCGGCCTTGATCGCGGCCTTGATCGCGGCTTCGTCAGTTTTCCAGCGTTCTTCCTGAAAGTTGGACCAGCTGACGCCGACAGTGATGTCTTGGGCCGTGGCGGCTGTGGTGAATCCAGCAGTGGCGACAGCCGCTGCCATAAAGAGTTTACGCATTTCTTTCCTCCCAGATGAAATGTCCCGATGTCGTGTGTGGCATCGGATTCTTCGTACAATGAGGTTGCGCGTTTTAATTCAGTTGTCAAAATAAATTTTTACAAAACTGAATAATAATTTGACAGGGATGGGTAAAACACGGCCTATTTTGATGGATGAGTATCCATATTTTTGGATTGAGCGATCTGATGGGAGTATAAAGTTTGGCTAGCGAACTAATTCGGCAAGCCGCCTTTGAAGGCAGTGATGCTGCCCCATTGGGCTGTGGTCCACGCCTGACGGCCGTGCAAGACGACACGCGGCCCCTGCGCCAACAGGTGTTTGAACAGGTCCGCGCCGCCGGGCAAATGCCGCGTATGGATGTCGCCCGTGCGCTGGATATTAGCCCGGGTTCCGTCACCACGATCACGTCTGACCTGATCGCACGTGGTCTGCTGCAAGAGGTTGAAGACAGCCAGCGTGGTCCCTGCCGTGGCCGCCCTCCGATTGCCTTGTGCGTGGCCCCGCGCAGTCGCTTTGTCATTGGGATGAAGCTGTCGGATGAAAGGCACACGGCCATTTTGCTTGATCTTGCTGGCACCGTCATCGCCGAAGCACATGTTACCAGCGCCGCTTTGCGCCAGACACCCGAAGAAGTCTTGTCTGAAGTTTCGACCCTGATGCAGCGGCTTTTGAATAAATCAGGTCAGCCCCAAGATGCAATCAGTGCGGTAGGGATCGGATTGCCCGGAATCGTGGATGCGTCTACTGGCGTGGTAAAATGGTCTCCGATCATGACGGATACCGATGTTCCCCTACGTGAAATGTTGATGCAAACGCTGGGCCTGCCCGTTGTACTGGATAATGACACCAACGTTTTAACCCTGGCTGAACTGTGGTTCGGGGCTGGTCGCGGCATCTCGAATTTTGTGGTTGTTACGATCGAACGTGGCGTTGGGATGGGGCTTGTGCTGAACAACCGCCTTTTTCGGGGTGCCTTGGGCCCGGGGATGGAGCTGGGCCACACCAAAGTCCAGCTTGACGGGGCGCTGTGCAGATGTGGTCAGCGCGGCTGTCTTGAGGCGTATATCGCGGATTATGCGCTGGTCCGCGAGGCCAGCACCGCGCTTGAACGGGACCCTAGTGCAAACAGTTCAGCCGTGACGATGATTGAAACGCTTTATGATGAGGCAAACGCCGGAAACGAGGCTGCTCTTGCGATTTTCCGCCGTGCCGGGCGGTTCCTTAGCGTAGGATTGGCCAATATCGTGCAATTGTTTGATCCGGAACGCATTATCCTAAGCGGCGAGCGGATGCGTTATGACTATTTGACGGCGGACGATATGCTGGCCGAGATGAATAGCATGATTCTACCTGCGGGTCGTGCGCCCACACCTGTTGATATTCACGCTTGGGGCGGTTCTGTCTGGGCGAAAGGTGCTGCGGCCTTGGCGTTGTCGGAAGTCACAGGTGCCCTGTTGGGCGAAGGGGCGGCATGATTTTTCGTCTGTCAATTATAGGCGCTTTGATCGGCACTGTTGCGTTGGCGGATCCTCTGTTCGAGGACATCACCAGCGCGCTGCCCGATCATCAATACACGGGCGGGTGGGAACATTTCGTGGGGGGTGGCGTCTCGGCCTTTGATTGTTCTGCGGATGGGCTGCCCGATCTGGTTGCAGCAGGCGGAACGACACCGATGATCTTGCTGAAAAACGTCTCTGGTAAGGGCCAGATTTCTTTTGAGCCAATGCCGCTACTGGACGAGATGACGGGCGTGACCGGGGTCTATCCCATCGACATCGACGGGGATGCGTTGCTTGACCTTTACGTGATGCGGGTCGGGCCTGATCGCGCCCTGCGCGGCGGACCTGATTGCAGTTTTACCGACGCGACCGAAGACTGGAATATTCCGCAGACCGACCAATGGACGACGGCATTTACAGCGTGGTGGGAAGACGGTTCTGATTTTCCAACGCTTGCAGTTGGCCACTATGTCGACCGCGCGAACCCTGATGGCCCTTTTGGCACCTGCGATACGCAGACAATTCTGACCCCCACGGGCGCAAAAACCCCAAGCTACAAAGCCAAGGAACTTTCCCCCGGTTTTTGTACCCTTTCAATGTTGGCGTCAGTCGATGCACGGGGGCGTAAATCGCTTAGAATATCCAATGATAGACACTATTATATTTCTGGCGGGGCAGAGCAGTTGTGGGATATTGAAGAGGAGCGGTTTCTTGGCCCTGAGGATGGTTTTCCAACAGTTTCCTTGTGGGGGATGGGCATTGCCAGCCGGGATTTGACAGGTGACGGCAGGGATGAACTGATGCTGACATCGATGGGCGATCAGTTGATGCAGATTGCGCAACAAGACGGCACCTATGTCAACGCGCCTTACGACCTTGGCACCTATGCCCATAATCCCTACCTCAAGGGTGACGGGCGTCCCTCGACGGGTTGGCATGCGACATTTGGTGATGTGAACAACGATGCCCGCCCTGATCTGTTCATCGCCAAAGGCAATGTTGATCAAATGCCCGGTATGGCGATGCGCGACCCCAACAACCTGTTGATGCAAGATGGTAACGGCCGCTTCAGCGAGGCGGGCGAACAGGCTGGCCTGGCGGATACGGCACGCTCGCGCGGGGCCACGTTGGCTGATTTTGATGGCGACGGGCTGCTGGATCTTGCCGTGGTTAACCGACGGGCGGCCATGCGGCTTTACCGGAATGTCACCGTCGGCGCGGGTAATGCGATTGCCGTGGCGCTGGAAGGGAACGGGGGCAATAAATTTGCCGTTGGGGCGCGGGTAAGCGTGACTGCAAACGATATGGTCCAAAGTCAGCAGGTCACGATCGGGGGTGGCCACGCAGGTGGCACGGCTTTACCGCTGCATTTCGGCATTGGCGAGGATGATCAGGCTTGGGTCTCGGTGCGCTGGCCGGACGGTTCACAAAGCGACGGCGTTTCCATCAAGGCCGGACAGGACTTGACGATCCGGCAGTCTGATTAATTAGGGAGACCGCCGACAGCCAATCCGCTCGGCACCGCGTCTGGGATACCAAGACGGCCATACAATGCAGTTTCGTCATCCAACATTCGCAAAAACGACACTAATGCAGCTATATTTGCGGGTTCCAGCCCTACTGGTTCGCGGATCAATGCGGCCTCAATGATACTATCGCGTGCCAAAGCGTCATCCATCTCGCGCCAGTCATCGCTTTCATGCGGGGGCAGGCGGACAGCACGGCGGGCATCGGCTTGTGCGTATCGGCCAGCGGCGGTCACAGGGTCAAGGTGATCGCGCAAAAACCGCTCGATCACGCTATGTGCCCCTGCGTGGCCCCAAGGCCCGGTCTGCATCACATTGCGCAGCGAAGGGGTGCGAAACGCAAACGCGTCTGTCGGATCACCGGTCACACCCATTCGCCCCAAATCATGAGCGTGGTCTTCGAAGGCTGCTGCCTTGCCGGGGCCCAGTTGCGGCGCACCCATGGCGTGAAACATGTGATCGGTTTGAAAAGGCCCTGCATGGCATGTGCTGCATCCTGCATCTCCGTAGAACAGGTTCATGCCCTTTTCCGCGTCCAAGGAGAGCCCAATCGCGGGATCGCGCAGATATGCGTCAAAATCTGAGGTATCAGAGCGCCATTCATGCGCAATAAACACCGCAATTGCGTTTGATATGTCGGTAAATGAAATGTCATCCGGGGTATCGATATGGTCATAGACTGCTGAAAACCGTTGCGCATAGTCAGGCAGCGCCGCGACCTTGCGCGACAGGATATTCCAGGCACCACCTTCACCCGTAATCAGACCCTGACGCACGGCTTTTGACACCTCGTTCTCTGCCCCATGGCCAGCCATTTCGTCTGGGCTGAGGACTGGAAACATGGTTTGCGCAGACAAAAGCGACGCAAACCCTTCCAGCATGTCATCATCCAGCGGTGTTCTGAAACCGGATGCCATGGCGGGGTCTACTTCGATCCTGCCATCGTGGAACAAAACCTTGAATTCAGAGGCTCCCAGATTGAACAGTGCTGGCGAATTGCGCGGAATCCGGTCCGGTGGCATGTTGTCCAGGGTGCCGCGCCGTTCCAGCCCCAAACCGATACCACCCTCGCCAAGACCCAGCGAGACGCCGTCGCTGGTAGCGAAATCAGGGTGGTGGCAGGTGGCGCAGGCGATATTCTGGTTGCCCGACAGGATCGGATCGTAAAACAACAACTGCCCAAGGACCGCTTCGTCTATGTTGACGGTATCGTAGACCGAAGATGAAACCGGATCAGGCAAAGGGCCTGACAATGCGGCCGTTGTGCTGAAAGAAAGAAAAAGTGCGGTCGACCGGGCTGTTATCATGAAAATACCATCACCTGATTCGGGTTTTCGGGCAAGGCTGCTAAGCCCATTCGCGCAGCGCCTGTGACAGCCTTGCCAGCCCGTCTTGCAAGTTGACAGCAGCACCGCCCCCCACACCAAGCCGGATGTGGTTTGGCTGATCATAAGCGCTGCCCGGCAATAGAAACGTCCGGTAAGGCTCAGCCAGCAAACGGCGCGCAAAGGCGTCGCTGTCGATTCCGTCTGGCAACCGGGCGAGCCCGATCAACCCGGCACGTGGTGAAACCCAGTCGAGCCCGTCTTGCGCATCAACCCAAGCGTTCATCTCGGACAGATTTGCGCGCCCTTCCTTGCGGGCTTTGTCCATGGCAAGAGCGTAGCGTGCAGGGCGCAGGGCAATCTCGGCAATGACCTCGCCCATGATGTTCATAATCTCTGATGAATTTTCACGCAGGATCACGGCATCCATAATCAGCTCAGGATCGGGGCAAACCATCCATCCGGTGCGCAATCCCTGAAGCCCCAAAGCCTTCGAGACAGAGCCTGTTGTAATCCCCTTGGGGTACAGTCCAGCGACCGATGGCGCGCGCGGTCCGTCCCATTCCAGCCCTGCATAAACCTCGTCTATCAACAACCACGCGCCGACGCGGTCTGCGATTTTCACAAGCTGGCTGATCTCTTGTGCGCTTAGCAAATCGCCAGTCGGATTGTTGGGGTTGGTCAGAAAGATCATTTTGGTCTGATCGGTTACCACATCGGCAATCTGGTCAAGAGGCAGGTGCCAGTTGTCTGCCTCGTGCCGCGTAACCCGCGTGATCTTGGCGCCGATGGCTTTGGCAAGAACCTCGGCTTGGGGCCAACCGGGTGTTTCAATCACGATCTCGTCGCCCGGTTGCAGCAGTTGCATGATCGCCAGATAATTCGCCTCGGCGGCACCGGCAGTGATCAAAACATCGCCGCGCGTGCAAATGCCTGTCAGCCCGGCCTGTTCCAGCACGTGATCACGCAGTTCAGGCAGGCCGCGAAAGTCGCGATTGTTCCAATCCAGAGACTGCTCAGGGTCAAGATCGTTCAGATAATCGCCCAGCTTTGGCGCACCTGATAGCGAAAAGCCAACAATCGCTTCGGGGGCGGCATCGGTAGTTTCCAGCAGATACTGGAACAACGTGTGGATCTTGACTTTCATGCGGCCCCTCTTGCTAACATGCCCGCGAAAAGGGGCAGTTATATGAATATGCAAATTTCTCTGAAAGGCAAACCGGTCCGGCTTGCGGTGCTCGATTATGGATTGTTTCAGGTGCATGCAGGCCCCCGCGACATCGGCATTTGCGGCTACGTCATTCAGACAGATGCAGGCGAAACTATCTTGATAGACACTGGATTTCCGCAAAAATACGCTGAAGATGCTGATGCTGCAACGGCTCAGGATGATCTTGGCAGCTTTGGCCAAGTTCTGTCGGTGACAGCAGAAAACATGCCGGGGCCGCAACTGGCGAAACTTGGGCTGTCCAAACAGGATGTCACGCTGATGATACAAAGCCATACCCATATCGACCATGTGGGCGACATGGCCGGATACCCGCATGCACCGCTGCTGATTGCGGCTGCTGAACGCACTCTGCCAAGGCCGCTCTACTGGTCTGGCAAGCAGGCGATGGAATGGCCCGATGCCGATTACGCGCTTGTGACCCAAGACGTCACGCTGGGCGAGGGGTTCGAAGTATTGCTTTGCCCCGGTCACGCACCCGGACAACTGGCATTTATGGTGCAATTGCCTGAAACGGGTTGGGTTTTGCTGACGTCAGACGCTATCAGCCGCGCCTCCGAGATTGACGAGAAGTTCGCAGGCTCTTGGGATGTTGATCAGGCAATCCATCATGGCGACCGTTTGATGAAGATGGCGACCGAGCGGGATGCTTTCATCATCTTTGGTCACAGCCCCGAAGATTGGCCCACGCTGAAAAAGGCCCCGCATTGGTTTACCTAAAGCGTCGCTGTGCTCGTAAAAACTTCTTTTGTGATGACAAATTTGTGATTAGGGTTTGGCCCAAGACCGAAAACATCGGTCAACAACCAACAGTGGGAGTATTGTTGTGGGTAAAAGAGACGAATGGATTGCGAAATACGCGGATGATCTGACAAACAAGTGCGGCATGACGCCAGACATGGAATTGCTGACAAAGGTTACAATCGGCTGCGGGCCGTCGATCTATAATGCTGATGCGCAGACAGTGGCTGGATCGCAAGAAAGCGAACTTGAGCTTGTTAAGAATAACTTTTTGATAAAAAAGCTGGGAATGTCGGACGGTCCTGAGTTGATGGAAGCCATCCATAAGGTGATCGAGGTTTATGGCAAATCAGAGCGCAATAAATACCGTGCGGTTGTCTATTACATGCTGACCAAGCATTTTGGCAAAGAAGCCGTTTACGGCTAAGCCCGGCGTTTCAAATAACCCTAAATTGCATACCAGAACGCCCGATTGGTTAATCGGGCGTTTCTTTATTGTAAGGCCTTTGAATTACTCGATTCTTGCGGTGAATCGCCAGACGGAGTATCCAAATCAAGTCGGCCAGGATGGCCAGAACAAATTTCGATACACGCGAGGTGGTCTTTAGGGATTAGCGTGGGGTGAGAAAGGGTTCTGGCGGGGTGCCGGAACCCTTTTTACATACCGGCATCGGTTTCACCCAACGCACATATGTGCTGCCATTGCCGCTTTGTCACGGGTTGCACCGACAGGCGCGGGCTTTTGACCAAGGGCATGTCATCAAAACGCCCATCCGATTTAATCTGATCCAGCGTCACCGGCTTTGCGAAGAGACGCACCGCTTTGATGTCAACGCAGTCCCAGCGGTCATCATCGGTCGAACTGTCCTGATGCGCCTTGGCGCAGACCTCGACAATGCCAACGATCGCGCGCTCGCCTTGGGAGTGATAGAAAAAACCACGATCGCCCACAGCCATGTCGCGCATAAAATTGCGCGCTTGATAGTTGCGCACGCCATCCCATTCTTCGCCGACATCGCCTTTGGCAACCTGATCATCCCAGCCCCATGTCGAGGGTTCAGATTTGAACAACCAATAGGCCATCAGCCGATGACCTTGTTCCATGCAACAAGTTGCACATCCGCAAACAAACCGGCCTTGGCGTAGGGATCATTATCGGCCCAGTCCTGCGCAGCAGCCATGTCGGCAACATCCAGGATCACCAGCGACCCGCACATTTGCCCATCGTCATCCAGCAAAGGCCCTGCTTGCGCGACGCATCCGGTTGATTTCAGATAGTCGACATGCGCGGGACGATTTTCCTGCCGAATGGTCAGGGCACCGGGTTTGTCATGTGCAAATAAGGCAAAAAGCATATCATTCTTCCTTTAGTGGGCGGTTCAAAAGCGCTTTCATAGCGCTGCGCACATCTAATCTATTCTCAACCAACCCTGCAACGGCTGCCGTGATCGGCAAATCCAGCCCCTGTTTTTGCGCAAGCGCATCGACAGCGCGGGCGGTGGCAGCCCCTTCGACAGTTGTGTTGCTGTCAAAGGGAAGGTTTTCACCAAATGCCAGCCCAAGCCGGTAGTTGCGGGACTGCGAAGAGGTGCAGGTCAAAACAAGATCACCAAAGCCCGACAGACCCGCCAGTGTATCGGGTTTGGCGCGCAAATGTTCGGCCAGGCGCTGCATCTCGGCAAAGCCGCGCGTCATCAGCGCGGCCCGCGCGCTTTCACCCAGACCGGCACCAATCGCGGCACCGCAGGCAATAGCGACTACGTTTTTCAGCGCTCCGCCAAGCTCGGCACCGATTGTGTCCGTGGTGCGATAAAGCCGCAAGTTTTGGTTGGTTAGAGCCTTTTGTAGTCCTTCTCCAACGGCAGGGTCGGCACAGGCCAATGTCAAAGCTGTGGGAAGGCCGCGCGCGATGTCAGCACCAAAGCTGGGACCCGTCAAAATAGCAGGCACCGCCAAAGGGAGCGTGTCGCGGATAACAGCCAGCGGGCCTTTGCCGGTCTCAAGCTCGATCCCTTTGCAGCAAGCGACGATGGTTTTACCGTCCAGAAGCCCTGCATGATCGGTCAGAAACGCACGAAGTTTTTGCATAGGCACGGCAACGAGCAGGATGTCGGCCTTTGCCGCGTCCGCAAGCATGTCGGTTACGAATAAAGCCGCCGGAAAGGAACATCCCGGCAACCGGCTGGTATTCTCGCGGGCCTTATCCATGCCGCCCATGTTGCGCGCCCAAAGACAAACTGGCCCCTTATGGCCCAGCGAAATCGCCAATGCCGTGCCAAAGGCACCAGCGCCCAGAACTGCAATGCTCATGCTTTTGCGCCTTTTTTGCCGCTGCCCAACATGGCGGGTTGGCTGGTATCCAGCGGCCAACGGGGCCGGGCCGACAGTGTCAAACCGTCTGGCCCGCGCAAAGTGCTTTGCTCGATTGCGGCAAAAGCGATCATCGCCGCATTATCTGTGCAAAGGGCAAGCGGTGGCGCGATAAAAGCAGCGTCAAAACTGCTAGAAACAGTCTCTAATCCTAGTCGAATGGCGCTGTTGGCTGCAACGCCACCCGCTACGCACAGGCTGGTTTCTTTTGGCTTGGTCTGAAGATAGATCATCATTGCGCGGCGTGTTTTTTCGGACAGAACATCCACGACCGCGGCTTGAAATCCAGCGGCCAGATTGGCCTGATCCTGAACGGTCAGACCGCCTTTTTCAGCGATGATCTTGTCACGCACCCGCAGCACCGCAGTTTTCAGCCCCGAAAAGGACATGTCGCAATCGGGTCGATCCAGCAAAGGGCGTGGAAAGGCGAAATGTTTGGCATCCCCATCCATCGCCGCCTTCTCAATTGCCGGACCACCGGGCTGTGGCAAGGAGATCAAACGCGCGACTTTATCGAACGCTTCGCCCGGCGCGTCATCTATGGTGCCGCCCAGCCGCTCGAAACGGTCAGGCCCGTGCACCAGTAAAAACTGACAATGCCCGCCTGATACCAAAAGCATCAAATAGGGATAGGCGACATCATCCGTCAGGCGCGGTGTAAGGGCGTGGCCAGCAAGATGGTTAACGCCGTAAAGCGGCTTGCCCGTTGCTGCGGCCAACCCTTTGGCGCACATCACACCTGACAGAACCCCACCGATCAATCCCGGCCCGGCTGTTACCGCAAATGCATCAACATCCGCCAGTGTTAGACCCGCTTTTGATAATGCCTGCTGTGCACAAAGGTCCAGTTTTTCAGCATGGGCCCGTGCTGCAATTTCAGGCACCACACCTCCGAACGCGGCGTGCAGACCGGTTTGCCCCACCACGACGGACGATAAAACGACAGCCTTTCCCCCCGGTTCGCGGCGCACAAGTGCGGCGGCGGTATCATCGCAGCTGCTTTCCAATCCAAGAACAATCATGGTCGTATCCGTTGCAAGGGTGCCTGCTGCCAAGTAACACCTTGGAGCAAGTGGAACAATCCTTGGGACCAATCTGCAAGATGACCAAGCCAGTGTTGATCATGACCCGGCCCGGCCCAAGCGCTAAGGCGTTTGTGCAGTCGTTGCCGCCCGATCTGCGGGAAAAGCTGTCGGTGGTGATCAGCCCGCTTTTGCAGATCGATGCTACAGATGCTCGTGTAGATATGGCCGGGGTCGCGGGCGTGATTTTTACGTCTGCGCATGGGGTGGCGCATGGTCCACAGCCGCAAGCCTGCCCAGTTTTCTGCGTTGGGCCCAAAACAACCGAGGCAGCGGTAGAAAAGGGTTGGGCTGCGCAAACGGCGGGCCAGGACGCGGACGAGCTGGTTGAAACGCTGGTCGCGATGCGACCGAATTTCCCCTTGTTGCACATCAGCGGCCAACATCAGCGCGGTGATATTGCAGCTAAACTGACAAGGGTGGGCCTGCTGACCCGTCAGGCGATTGTCTATGAACAGGCGCTTTTGCCGCTTACCGCTTTGGCGAAATCTAGGCTTGGCAGTGGTACCCACTGCATTGTGCCACTATTTTCACCACGGACCGCTGTGCAGTTTGCCGCGCAATGCCACGATCTGCGCAACGTAAGCATTCTGGCGCTTAGCCCGGCTGTGTCGGAAACACTGGTCGGGAAAGGGCCAAAACAACTGTTAACTGCAAACGAACCAACAGCCGCTTCAATGCGTTTAGCACTTGAAACTCTGGTTTAATGGGGCAGCTTACCTTGAAGATCGACCCATATGCCGTCTAAGATTGTAAAAATGGCTGGCAAACTGTCAGAATCGGAAAGGTTTTAAGCGTGGCGAAAGCGAAAACTCCAAGCACAGGTGGCGATAAACCGACGCAAAATTTGACCTCGCGCGCGTCTTCTGCGGCATCCAAGCCCAAAACGACGGCAAAGACACCGACGAAAACGACCGCTGCAGAGGCCAAGCAAGAAGCGCCCACAAAGAAAACTGAAACTGTCAAAACGGACACTAAAACGGAGGCTGGCGTTAAAGAGCCGGAAGATATCACAAAATCCGTGGCCTCTGATACAAAGCAAGACGTGACCCCGATCGCTGAGGCGCCCAAAGCTGAAAGCACCAAGCCAGCGGTGACAGACACGACCAAAGACAAGGTTGAAACGGCCTCGCCTTCAAAGGAAGCCGAGAAGAAGGCAGAGCCAACCAAGCAAACCGAAGCGCCCAAAGCTTCCGATGTGTCAAGCAAACCACCGCAAACCACTCCGCCGGAGCCTGCGAAGACGACGCAGGCAGAGCCTCAAAAAAGCGGCAGCGTTTTCTTTCCAATGCTATTTGGCGGTATCATCGCCGGAGCAATTGGTTTTGCCGCGGCAGAGATGAATGTTCTGGGGCTGCGACCCGACCGAACGACCAACCCAGACGTTCAAACCGCGTTTGAAGCGGACCTTGCGGCGCAACAGGCACGGATTGCCGCGCTAGAGCAGGCAACGCCCGAAACATCGGCTGCGCCTGAAATGCCCGACATGTCTCCAGTCGAAGATGCCTTGGAAGAAATCACGGCAAATGTTGCAGCCCTGACCACGCGCATCGACGAGATCGAAAACCGTCCAGTTCGGCCTGCCGCCCAAGCGCCCGAACTTGACACCAGTGCATTTGAAGCTGAACTCGCCGGGCTGAAAGCATCGGTTGAAACCCAGCGTGACGAAATACAAAAGCTACTCGAAAACGCGCTAAGTGTTGAGGAAGCGACGGCCCAAGCTGCGCAGGCCGCCACCGCGCAATCGGCGATTTCCCGGATTGTCTCGGCGATTACAACGGGCCAGCCCTTTGCGACCGAAGTGGCCGAACTGCAGGCGATCGGCACGCAAGACGTACCCCCCGCCCTGAGCGATGTCGGTGAAACGGGTGTCGTCACCAGCGCAAACCTGCAAGATCGCTTTCCCGATGCAGCCCGCGCTGCGTTGTCGGCTGCGCGTGCCAATGCACCGACAGGTGAGGGCAGCGGTTTTGGCAACTTCTTGAAAAACCAACTAGGTGCCCGGTCGGTGACCCCTCGTGAGGGGGATGATCCCGATGCAGTCTTGTCTCGTGCCGAGGCTGCGATGCGTGATGGCCGTCTGGCGGACGCCCTGACCGAAGTTCAGGTACTTCCCGCCGAGGCCAAAGCACCGTTGGCCGACTGGATTGCAGATGCGCAGTCCCGACAGGCCGCGCAAGATGCCGTGGATACTCTGACACAACGCCTGACGGCAAACTAAGGAAACGAATATGCTTTGGTCACTGATTAAGATCGTTGTGTTTGTTACGGTTATTGCCGCGTTAACGTGGGGTGCCGGCTATTTGTTGGAAAGCTCGGGCGGATTGCAGATTACCGTCATGGGGACAGAATTCAACTTTGGCCCGTTGCAGTCGGTGATTGCAGTTATCGGGTTGGTGATCGCAGTTTGGTTGCTGCTCAAGGTTTTTGCGCTTTTGGTTGCCGCTTGGCACTTCTTGAACGGTGACGAGACCGCTTTATCGCGTTATTTCGACCGCAACCGCGAGAAAAAAGGCTACGAGGCGCTTTCCGAGGGGCTGATGGCGCTGGCCAGTGGCGAGGGACGGCTGGCGTTGTCCAAGGCTGCGAAGGCGGACAAATATCTAGAAAAACCCGAACTGACCAACCTGTTGATCGCCCAAGCTGCCGAGATGGCAGGTGATCGTCGTACGGCCGAGGACGCGTATCGCAAGATGATCACAAACCAGGCGACCCGTTTTGTGGGTGTGCGCGGTCTCATGAAGCAAAAGCTGGCAGATGGTGATACGGACACGGCGTTGAAACTGGCCCAGAAGGCTTTTGCGCTCAAGCCAAAGCACGAAGAAACCGGCGATGTTTTGTTAAAGCTTCAAGCCGAGAAGGAAGATTGGAAAGGTGCGCGCGAGACGCTGAATACCAAGCTGAAAAATGGCCAGTTGCCCCGCGATGTTCACAAGCGTCGTGATGCGGTCTTGGCGCTGTCAGAGGCGAAAGAGGTGTTCGCGGAGGGAAATAGTATCGAGTCTCGCGAAGCTGCGATCGAGGCGAACCGCCTCTCACCAGATTTGATCCCTGCGGCGGTCATGGCCGCGCACAGCTTTATCGAACAAGACAAACCTAAATACGCAGCCCGTTTGCTGAAAAAAGCATGGAGCGTGCAACCGCATCCCGATCTGGCCGCCGCGTTTGCGGCAATCCAGCCGAACGAGACACCCAAAGAACGCCTGAAGCGGTTCACGATGCTGACCAAAGTGCAGCCAGACCATGCTGAAACCAAGATGCTTTTGGCGGAACTGAACATCGCTGCCGAAGACTTCCCGCAGGCCCGCCGATCCTTGGGTGATCTGGTTGAAACCAACGCAACGGCGCGTTCGGTCACATTGATGGCCGCGATTGAACGCGGTGAAGGTGCTTCTGATACCATTGTCAAAGGCTGGCTGGCCCGCGCATTGAACGTTTCGCGCGGCCCACAGTGGATTTGTGAGAATTGTCAGCATATCCATGCGTCCTGGAATCCGGTCTGCGAAAACTGCCACAGCTTTGACACCTTGGCGTGGAAAACACCGCCTATGTCCGAAGTTGCGATGCCGGGCGGGCTGCAAATGCTGCCCCTCATAGTCGGCACAATCGAGGATAATTCGGGTGCGGATGCCAAGCCGCCGGTCGGCACCCGATCAGACATAGAAGATGCTGAACTGATCACCGATCCGGTTGAAAACGGTGCAAAATCCAAATAGATCGTAGCTGCTGCAGAAAATAACCGCAGATCCCATCTAAATTCCGGCTGGCGTTAGTGTTTCCTTGCTGACGCCGGCCTTTTACGGTGTGGCTGGGGTCATGATCCAACAGTGCCCTTTCTATAATACAGACATATCAATTTAGGACGCTGAATATGGCGCTGGACCAAATACAAACGCTCTCTGTCAGTGGCATGACCTGTGGCGGCTGCGCGGCAAGGGTAGATAAGGCGCTGCGCGCTGTTCCCGGTGTGACTGAGGTGAGCGTGAACTTGGCAGACGATACTGCGATGGTCACCCATGAGAAGGGTGCTTTGCGGATCGAGGCGCTGGCCAAAGCATCTACCGATGCAGGCTATCCCGCGACTGCAGCCACCAAGACGACGGTGCAGGATCACGCCAGCCTGAAACGTGAAGAGGCGGACGAGGTCGGTCGCGCGTTCAAGATCGCGGCAGCGTTGGCGCTGCCGGTCGTCGTGCTGGCCATGGGTGCACATATGATCCCGGGCATGCATATGCTGATTGGCAAGTCGATTGGCCATCAGGGGAGCTGGCTGATCCAGTTTGTGCTGACCGCCACGCTTATCCTTGGCCCGGGCCGCAGGTTCTATGCCATCGGTATCCCTGCATTGCTGCGCGGTGCCCCTGATATGAACAGCCTTGTGGCCTTGGGAACAGGTGCTGCCTTTGCCTATTCTACCGTTGCGCTGTTCTTGCCATCGTTGTTGCCCGACATTGCCCGCGAAGTCTATTTCGAGGCCGCAGCCGCGATTATCGCGTTGATCCTGCTGGGTCGCTGGCTTGAGGCGCGTGCAAAAGGGCGTACAGGTGCCGCGATCCAAAAGCTGATCGGCCTCCAGCCGCGCACCGCACGGGTGAAACGGGGTGCTGATTGGGCGGACGTTGATATTTCTGACCTGCGTGTCGGTGATGAGATCCTGATCCGGCCGGGCGAACGGTTGCCTACGGATGCGACCATCATCGCTGGCGACTCTCGCATCGATGAAAGCATGATCACGGGCGAACCGATGCCTTTGCGCAAAGCTGTTGGCGACCGGGTCACGGGAGGAACGGTGAATGGCTCTGGTAGCCTGACGTGCAAGGTTACTTCTGTTGGTGATGATACCACCTTGGCGCAGATCATCAGGATGGTGCAACAGGCTCAGGGCGCGCGTCTGCCTATTCAGGGAATGGTGGACCGTGTAACGCTGTGGTTTGTGCCCGCCGTTCTGTTTTTAGCGACATTGACCGTTCTGATCTGGGCGCTTTTGGGGCCGTCTCCGATCCTGTCTCATGCATTGGTGGCGGGCGTGTCGGTTTTGATTATCGCATGTCCTTGTGCGATGGGTCTTGCCACGCCAACGTCAATCATGGTTGGAACCGGTCGCGCCGCTGAAATGGGTGTGCTGTTTCGCAAAGGCGATGCCCTGCAAGCGCTTAGTGGTGTCGATATCGTGGCCTTTGACAAGACCGGAACACTGACCGAAGGCCGCCCCGCGATGACCGCACTGATCCCTGTGCAGGGGCGTTCGCGTGATACGCTTTTGGCGCAGATTGCAGCAGTCGAGGTGCAATCGGAGCACCCTATCGCAAGTGCTATTGTCGCGGCGGCAAAGAACATGACGTTGCCAGACGCCAAGGGCTTTCAGGCGATCAATGGGCAAGGGGTCACGGCGTCGGTCAACGGGCAGGACATTCATATCGGGAACGCCCGATTGATGGCAGGCCTGAATGTTCAAACAGAGATTTTCCAAAATCAATTCGATGACCGCACCGCGCAAGGAGAGACGGTGTTTTTCGTCTCTGTTCAGGGCAGGTTGGCAGGTTTGGTTGCGATCTCTGATCCGATCAAGGCGGACAGCAAGGCCGCTATCGCAGCGCTGCATCAACGCGGCTTGCAAGTCGCCATGATCACTGGCGATGACGCGAAAACCGCGAAAAGTGTTGCGGCAAACCTTGGCATCGACCACGTCGTTGCGGGCGTGCTGCCGGATGGAAAGATTGCCGCGCTGGACCAGTTGCGCGGGACAGGCAAGCAGGTCGCTTTTGTTGGGGACGGTATCAACGACGCCCCTGCGCTGGCGCATGCCGATGTGGGTATTGCCATAGGCACTGGCACAGATGTTGCAATTGAATCGGCTGATGTGGTGTTGATGTCGGGCAGTTTAACGGGCGTGAACAGCGCCATCGCCGTGTCGCACGAAACCCTGCGCAACATCCGTCAAAATCTGTTTTGGGCGTTTGGCTATAATGTCGCTCTGATCCCTGTGGCAGCCGGAGTGTTCTACCCGCTGTTTGGTATTTTGCTGTCTCCGATCCTGGCGGCGTCTGCGATGGCGTTTTCTTCGGTGTTTGTGCTGACCAACGCGCTGCGATTGCGGCGGCTTAAAGTGCAAGTTTAGCGCTTCACGGGTGACGCGGCCAACGTTGGCGGCTATTCCTGTGTTCAAAGAAATCAAAGGATTCGTTCATGACTGCTTATGCCTTCCCGCCACCCGAACGCGCCAGCCTTGCGATAAAGGGATCGGATGCCCGTTTTCCCCTTCGCCGCATCTTTTGTGTGGGCCGTAACTATGAAGCGCATGCAATTGAGATGGGTAATGACCCTAGCCGCGAGCCACCGTTTTTCTTTACCAAACCTGCTGATGCAGCGCTTGATACGCCTTGTACCATCCCCTATCCGACGCTGACCGAAGACCTTCATTACGAGATAGAACTGATTATCGCCATAGGCAAAGGCGGCGCAAATATCGCCGAGGCTGATGTAATGGAGCACGTCTGGGGCGCGTCTGTGGGAATTGATCTGACCCGTCGTGATCTGCAAAACGAGGCCAAAAAGATGGGGCGTCCCTGGGATTGGGGCAAAGCGTTCGATCAGTCGGCACCGATCGCGCCGATCGTACCCATAGCCGAGGTGCCCTCGGTCGAGAGTGCTCGTATCTGGCTGGCAGTAAACGGTGTGACAAAGCAAGATGCCGACCTTGCAGATCTGATCTGGTCGGTGCGTGAACATGTATCGATCCTGTCTCAGTCGATGACCCTTGCCCCTGGTGATATCATCATGACCGGAACGCCCGCCGGCGTCGGCGCGATTGTAGCTGGTGATGTCGTAACAGGCGGCGTTGACGGCATTGGTACGATCGAAGTGACTATCGGCCCGCGGTCGTGAACCAGCGGGCCTTGTGCCGGATTGGATGCGATGGAAAACCGTTTGGCATCCAAGCCTTAAACTGGCGATTTGCGCCATGGTGACACGAATGGACTGGCTGATCTTTGCTTATACGCACAAGTGATCAACCACGCGCGATTAGCGTGGTTATGGCTACTTGGCCTTAAATTCAGCCCATTTGCGTGAACTGTAGGGCTATTGCGGTGCTTGTTGACGCGTCACTGTCTTATCATCGGAGGGCATTGTAGATTCCTCTGTGATTGACGTGTTGACTCGCTGAAAAGAGCGCTATCTTAGTATGAAAGAATTAAACGGGAGAATAAGTATGAAACTGATTTATAGCGCACTTCTTGTAACTGCATTTGCTGCACCGGCTTTCGCCGGAAGCCACAGCACAGGCGATGCAGCCGCAGGTGAAAAAGAATTCGGCAAGTGCAAAGCGTGCCATGCTATCGTGGATGATGCAGGCGAAACAATTCAAAGGGGCGGCCAAATCGGTCCGAACCTTTACAATGTTGTAGGTCGTCAGGCCGGTTCGCTGGAAGACTTCAAATACGGTAAGTCCCTTGTTGAAGCCGGTGAAGCTGGTCTGGTTTGGGATGAAGCATCTTTGGCCGAATACGTAAAAGATCCGAAGGCGTTTCTTGTTGAAACACTTGACGACAAGAAGGCCCGCTCGAACATGGCGTTCAAGCTCAGAAAAGGTAGCGAAGACGTCGCAGCCTATCTGGCAAGCGTGTCCCCGGCAGCGGGTGAAGGCATGGCAGAAGAAGAGCCTAAAACAGAATAATCAGCCTTTTGGTTGAGCTAAATGGCCTGCCTTGTCGCACGACAGGGCAGGCCTTTTTTTATTTTAAACCTGTTGTCGCAAGGGTTCGGTCGGCACGCGCGCGTGCTTTTGCCGCCTGATCTGGCAGGCCCGACCTATCGTAGATATCCCCTAAAAGCCGGTTCAACGGAACGCCCTCGGGATCGTAGGTGCGCCGCATCTCGAGTATTTGCTGTGCGGCAGAAGCACGGCCATCTTTTAGCAACGCGTCCAGATGTATCTGCTCGAACAGATCCCGTTGCGCATGGCTGCCGCCGCATTCTGACGTCCTCGGCAGTGCGCGCCCAAGCTCGGCGATTGCCGTGGGCCAGTCGCCCTTGGTATGGGCGATGATGCCGCGTGTCGCAGGCAAGGCCACCTCGGCCCAGGCAGTGCAATCATACTGGGTCGCATCCGCGGCACGGTCTTCGATGGCGTGTATCAACTGTTGTACTTCGGGTCTTGAGGTGCGCCCCAACGCATATAGGTATTGCAGCGTCAGGAAGGCATTCACCGTATCCTTGCCGCGCAACGCGATGTGATCAGCAACATCGGCCCAACGGTCCCCAACGTCGACGCCAGCAAATTCCATTCGCGCCAGTAACGACACAGCACCGACCTGATCTTGCGAATAGTCTTTAGCCAGCCCCCAGATATGCGTGTCATAAGCGTGGCGAACATCGTCATGACGGCCTTGCGATAGATAGAACAACGCCAGATGCCAACAGTTATGACTGCGCATGAAGGAATTGAGCGGCTGCCACGTATCGGCCACGCTCTCCAGAAACTGCGCCCCTTCGGCCACACGGCCTTGGGTCAGCATGACATGCGCCAACGCGTGATGCGCCCAAGGTTCGTCGTGGCGCAATGACATTGCCTGACGCGCTGCGGCTTCGGCATCTTCCAGCAGATGGCACTGCTCAAAGCCAAAGGCGATCATGCCGTGAGTATAGGGAATATCCGCCGCTTCTGGCAGCGCCTTCAGAGCCATACGCAGCATTCCTGCCGCGTCGCCTGTGTTGAACAGGTGATACTGTGCGAGTTTCAGCATCACAATGTCACGCGGGTGTTCGGTGGTTATGGTGTCGCAGCTTGCCAACATCGCGCGGATATCCCCATCAATCCAGTGGCCAATCGCCTCGATTACCTGAGCTTCGCGCTTTGTGCCGGGGGCGGCGGCGCGGGCTCGGGCCAGATAGGGTGCCGCTTTGGCGGGGGCAACAGGTGCCTCAAGGAACATCCACAGCATTGCGGCATAGGCATTGGCCAGCCCGCAGGCAGAATCAGCGTCAGCAGTGGGTATGATGTTAGGCGCTTTCGATTCGTAAGCGATAAACCCGTGGATAAAATCGTTGATCCCCCGCACAGTCGCATCATTGTCGGTGGTGATTGGCAGGCCGTAAAGATCGGTTGTCATGATGCACCTTTAATCTGGCTAGGCATTCAGATCCCCCCAACAGGGCAGCATATCACCGGACGCGGGGGTCGCATGATAGATTGCCCGGCCAATGGCGCGGGCAAGGCATAGCGACGCTGCATGGCCAATCAGCCCCAGCAAGCGGCCCTCAACCTCATGTGCGCCCGTGCTAAGCGCAAATACCAGATCGCCGTCATGGGGCGTATGCGCAGGCACAGTCGCGCGGCCAATACCATCATGGGCTGCGACCGCCATACGTTGGCATTGCGCCTTGGTTAGGGTCGCATCTGTCGCAACAATTGCTATCGTCGTATTTTCGCGCGGCGACATCGCAGCAGCTTTGCGGCTTTCCATGCTGAACCCCAAACCACTGTTGGGATCAGGCCCTAAACCGCCGAATTCGCCGTTCATCTCGAAGGGGGCAGCGTAGAAATGGCGATCGCCGGGGGTGGTGACGGCCCCCACCGGATTTGCCGCAACCAGCGCCCCTACCATCGTCCCATCGGGTAACTGGAGGGAGGCAGAGCCCAGCCCGCCTTTAAGCATTGCGCTAAGTGCACCTGTGCCCGCGCCAACGGTGCCCAGCGGGAAACTGTCGCTGGCCACATCATATGCATGTCGGCCAAGGGCGCGGTAAGGGTTGTCGATCCAGTCTTTTTCACCGCCATTCAGCAAATCGAACAGGATCGCGCCTGGGACCAATGGGACCGTTGCATTGCCCACCCGAAAGCCACGGCCCGCAGCGCGCAATCCGTCCACCACGCCAGAGCAGGCATCCAGCCCATAAGCGGACCCTCCCGAAAGCACCAGCGCATCAACGGCAGCGACGGATTTGTCAGGTGCAAGCAAGTCGGTTTCGCGCGTTCCGGGCGCACCTCCCATTACATGAACAGACGCGGTAAAGGGCTTGTCAGAAACCAGCACAGTTGTCCCGGACTTTAATGCATCATCTTGTGCGTTGCCCACGCGAAGGCCTGCGATGTCAGTGATCAGATTTTTAGGGCCGGTCTGCATATGTTAGAGCCTGTTCAGTGGGGAGGGTAAGCATTGCGCGGTCAGATGCA
>Ga0307981_1000442_pt1 | contig 41072 bp, 32 predicted proteins | sample OrgLakmetagen987_FD_201849 | JGI IMG/M metagenome (GOLD analysis project Ga0307981, IMG submission 201849) | Saline water microbial communities from Organic Lake, Antarctica - #987 | ecosystem: Environmental > Aquatic > Non-marine Saline and Alkaline > Saline | place: Antarctica: Organic Lake... | reverse complement strand
CTCAAAAATCCCATGTCTATCACTCCAATATCCCCCAACAAATCCCGTCAGGGGCAAGGTTGCACATGGGTCAATTCTCAGTGACAATTCTGACCTCTACCGGGTCAGTTTTAAGTGACATTCAACACCCAAGAGATCAGAAGCGCAACGTGCTCGCCGAGAATAATTACATCAGGTCAGTGTCAGCCTAGCAGCGAAGTTGCATAATTATTAATAAGCTAGGAGCTTCAGACTAAACTATCCGCAGTCCTCTTCGAGGAGGAACAGTTAGGAACCGCATCTTCAAGGCCAAAAGTGAAAAGACTGGGGCCATTGGGGCCGAGAATAGATTTGAAGGTTGCATACCGCTGATCGAACTCATCGATTTGCAAGCATCTAAGCCATGTCCACAAGATTTTACTGCGTGATTACGCAATACCAGCTATAGTCGTCAGAATGAGGACGTATAAGACTGTAACACACAGATGCACCACATGTAGCACCGCTATAGGGCTAGAGTATTGAAATCGTTAACATTTTGAAAGTGGCTGGGATGGTAGGATTCGAACCTACGATCTACTGTACCAAAAACAGGTGCCCTACCGCTAGGCCACATCCCATCACTGGCGGTTATTTAGTCCGGGATCGAAGATGGTGCAAGTCCTGAATCGAGAAAAAATGCTCACAATCGCTGGAATCTCATTCATTGCGGGTTTCGTCACTGAGCAGGTCACTTTCTGTAACTGCCCGTTCCTGATCGACGATTTGTTCTAGCGCTTTGTCGGCGTTGGCGTTCACGTCCTGTGCGGTCGCAGGGGTGGAACGGGCCGCGCGAGAGGCGGGGCGAGCATCATCGAGCTGAGCTGCAACATCCGTCTGCTGGACCAAACGGTACGTTGGTTCCGGCATCGCAAACCCGGCGTCATCGAAGGCTGCGACTACAACACGTATTGCTTCTCCGCGCGCGAGGTTGATGCTGGTGTCGTTTTGATCAACCCAAGCGGCCAATTGCAGGGAAATCGTGCTGTCACCGATGGTCTCAATCCAGACGCTTGGCTCTGGTGATTTTAACACGAACGGCAGCGTGCGGAGCGTGTCTATCGCGAGAAGACGGGCGGATGCAAAATCGGTATCCGGTGCCATCCCAAGCTCGAATGTGAAGCGTCGTTCAGGGTTGCGGCTAAAGTTCACGATCCGGCTTTTGAAAACGGTCGAGTTGGGAATCCGGATGTGGTTGCCATCAAAACTCAGCAGGATGGTCGCACGGCTTGTCAGACGGATGACTTTTCCGGTGTCGCCCTCTATTTCGATGGTATCGTTCGGGCGGAATGGTTGGCGGATCGACAACATGATTGAGGCGATGAAATTTTCGACCGTGTCGCGTACGGCAAAGCCTATGGCGAGGCCGACAATGCCCGCAGCTCCAAGGATGCCAGACAAAAGTGCGGTTGCACCGACAATGTCCAAGGCAAGCACCAAGGCCACAATTACGAAAAACAGCCTCGTGATCTGGCGGTAAATGTCAGCAATAAAGGCGTTGGGTGCGATCCTGTCCCAAGGTTGCGGACGTCGGGCAATGAAAAACCCCACGATCACTATGATAATGAACACAGTCAAAGCCACGGCGGCCAAGGGAAGGAAAGCCACCATTTGGGCAGCGCGGGCCTTGAAGCGCGCAAGAACCGGGTTCAACCGCTCTGCGACATTGGTCGTCTCAACGACATCATTCTCGATCGCGACTACGCCCTCGATGCGACCTACAAGCTCAGTCAGTTGCTGAGCTTTCTGGGCGTCAAGTGTCGTGCCGGACAGCCTTACAATGCCAGCTGAGACATTGACTGTTACGTTTGTATAGCCATCCAGTTCAGCCACGATCTCGCGGATCCGGGTGGCGATGGCGCGGTCGTCGCTTGCGTTTTCCTCGACCGTGATTGCGCCGGTGGGAAGGGTGGTGGTGCTTTGTGCCGCCACTGTGGAGGGGAGCAGGAGGCAGAGAATGAACACTAGGTATTTCATGAGGCGTTTCCTATGATTGAACCTGCGTGCCAACCGGAGAAAGGTTTTGCGCCGATTAAGCCGTGTTATGTCCTATAAGGTTTGCCCTGTTCACAAAGAGACAGAACCGGGATGACTGTCTAATTCTAGACTGTTTTGCAGTCTCAGCCAGTACAGTCGATCAAGATCGCGCCAGCGCGTGCACCCGCTTCGACCGCTTCATGCGCGCGCACCGTCTCTGAAAGGGGAAAAACCTGCTCGACAGGGCAGTCAAGCGCACCTTCCGCCAGTGCCTGATGTACCTTGTCGATGGCGATGCGGCGTTGGGTTTCTGTCAGCAGATAAACAAGGATGATGTCGATGGTGACCGCTTTGAACAGCAAAGAAAGGAAGGGCAGGGCTGGCGTCATTTCCTTGGCCGAGCCATAGGCGGCGATCCTGCCGTTTGGTTTGATCACCTCGGCATCCAATCCGACATTCACACCAAATTCGACCTCGATCACAGTATCGACGGGATTGCCGTCATTCGCTGCAAGGACCTGCGCAAGCAGATCCGGCGATGCGTAGTCTAAAACGACATCTGCGCCAGCCTTTTTAGCCCGTCGTGCGCCATCCTTGCCTGTTGTAGCGATAACTTTTGCGCCGGCCCATTTTGCAAGCTGCACGGCAAGATAGCCTACCGTCCCCGCACCGCCTTGGATCAGCACGGTCTGGCCTTTGACATCTTCACCGTTAAAGACGGCATGGCAGGCAGTCAGGGCAGGGATGCCAAAACTGGCCGCCGCTTCAAAAGACACATCATCTGCAAGATCGACGGCCTGCGCTGACGGAAGGACGATATGCGTTGCCGCAGTGCCAAACGGCCGCTGCCATTGACCGTTCCAGATCCAGACGCGCTGGCCGACGCGTGCGGAATCAACATTGCTGCCCACAGCCTCGACCACGCCCGCGCCATCGCTTTGCGGGATCACCAGATCGAAGGGCGGCTTGGTCATGCCGGGACGTCCACGCCGCGATTTCACATCTGACGGGTTCACACCGGAAAACGCAAGGCGCACGCGGACCTCGTCCGGGCCTGGCTTTGGGGTTTCCATTTCGGTCAGTTTCAGAACATCACGGGCTTCACCCAAAGTCGAATATGTAATCGCGCGCATGCGTCTGTCCTTGTGTGTCATGAATTTACAACGGGCAATGAACCCGCAGCGCTACCCTAATCGCGTAGTTCACTGCTGCCAACGCCCCAAAGACGTGCTTTGGGAGCCCAGCCTTTGTAGCCCTCGGCGCGCAGAAAACACCATTCAAGGGTGCATTCCCCAAGCCGTGCTATCGCACCAATCTCGAACTCGGCGGCCACCGGGGCGTTCGGGTCGGGGCGGACCAGCAATTTCAACTTGTCTTGCTCGATCAAGACGGTGCGGGTGCCCGACAGCAGCGAATAATGCACCCAGCCCCCCATGCCGTCGCGGTCTTCGACACGGCGCCAATGGCCATGCTCGGCAGTGATTTGCAGCGGCATGTCACGGTGTTTGAAGACCCAGTCTATCCGGTGGGTCAGCGACGGACCTCGGCGCACGTTTCCTTCTGCGGCTTTCATCGACACAAATCGGGGCACGGGCAAATTGGTTACCTGGCCTACTCCGGTCGCGTAAGCTGGTCCGAAGGCCAGCGGAATCAAAGCAAGTGCCCCCATAAGGGCTGAACGAAACTTGGATGTCATGACAGTCTGCCTGATGTTTGCTTGTTGATTTAATGCTCTTTTAAGCTGCGAAGTTCTTGTGCCTTGTCGCCGCTTGAGACACCATGCCAGCAAGCGAAGCGTAAAGCCAGATTTGGGAGTCTCATAATGTCAAAGCAACCGCTAAGTGTTGTAGTCACGCGACGGTTGCCGGAGGTCGTTGAAAAACGATTGTCGGAATTGTTCAAGGTGACGTTGCGCGATGATGATACGCCAATGACCCGGACCGAGTTGGGCGAAGCGATGAAAACGGCCGATATTCTGGTGCCGACGGTAACGGACGAAATTGATGCCACGTTGCTGGGGCAAGCCGGGGGTCAGTTGAAGCTGATTGCCAACTACGGTGCCGGCGTGGATCATATCGACGTGATGACAGCGCGTCAGCGTGGGGTTCTGGTGTCAAACACACCCGGTGTGCTGACCGATGATACCGCCGACATGACCATGGCGCTGATTTTGGCTGTGACACGGCGGATGTCCGAAGGCATGGCGCAGATGCAATCTGGCGATTGGAAAGGCTGGGCCCCGACAGCGCTGCTGGGCGGGCGCGTCAGTGGGCGCCGATTGGGCATTCTTGGGATGGGCCGCATCGGTCAGGCCGTTGCACGCCGTGCCGCGGCCTTTGGGATGCAGGTGCATTATCACAACCGCCGCCGTTTGCGCCCCGAGGTCGAAGAAGCCTTGGGTGCCACGTATTGGGAAAGCCTCGACCAGATGGTTGCAAGGATGGATGTGCTAAGCGTCAACTGCCCGCATACCCCCAGCACCTTCCATTTGATGAACGCGCGGCGTTTGAAGCTGATGAAGCCTGACGCCGTTATTGTGAACACCTCACGCGGTGAAGTTATCGATGAAAACGCCCTGACAAGAATGCTGCGTGCAGGAGAGCTGCAAGGTGCTGGCCTTGATGTGTACGAGCATGGCACCGACATCAACCCGCGTCTGCGCGAGTTGAAAAACGTGGTTCTACTGCCGCATATGGGTTCGGCCACATTGGAAGGCCGGATCGAGATGGGAGAGAAAGTCATCATTAACATAAAGACTTTTGAAGACGGTCATCGCCCACCGGACCAAGTCGTCCCTTCGATGCTATAATCCACCGACCCTCAAGGAGAGTCCCATGCGCAAGACACTGACTGCTTTCATCATATGTTGTGCAAGCGGTGCATTCGCCCAACAGGCAGCCGACAGCGTCGCACCCGAAGCTGCAGGCAGCGGTGTGTTTGCAGGGATGTCACCGGATATCACGGCTGCTTTCAAGGCCAAGGACGCAGGGCGACCCGTCACCGCCGACAGTTGGATGGTAGCGGCGGCGAACCCCCACGCCGTGAAAGCAGGTGCAGATGTTTTGGCCAAGGGTGGTACGGCCGCCGATGCCCTTGTGGCGGTGCAAGCGATGCTTGGGCTGATAGAGCCGCAAAGCTCTGGTCTGGGCGGCGGTGCCTTTCTGGTTTGGTACGACGCGGCCAGCGGCGAGGTTACGACCCTTGATGGGCGCGAAACCGCCCCATTGGCCGCCACCCCGCAGCTGTTTCAGGATGCACAAGGCGAGCCGCTCAAGTTCTTTGACGCGGTGGTTGGGGGGCGGTCTGTCGGCACGCCGGGCACGCCCGCGCTGCTTGAGGCTGTACATCAACGTTGGGGCAACCAGCCTTGGGCTGATCTGCTTGTCCCTGCGCAAACGATGGCCGAAAACGGCTTCCCCGTATCACCACGGCTTGCCGCACTTGTGGCCGAAGATGCCGAACGGCTGGCCAGCTCTGATACGACGGCAGCCTATTTCCTGCCGGACGGCAAAGCGGTTCAGGCCGGCGATACGCTGGTCAACCCTGACTATGCCCAAACACTTGCCGCGCTGGCCGCGGACGGTGCGAATGCCTTTTACAGCGGCGAGATCGCCCAAGATATTGTTGCCACCGTTCAGGGCGCGACGGGCAACCCCGGTGTTTTGTCACTGGTCGATATGTCAATCTATCAGGTCAAGGAACGCCCCGCCGTCTGCGCGCCCTACCGAGGCCACGAGGTTTGCGGGATGGGGCCGCCGTCTTCCGGTGCCTTGGCCGTTGGACAAATCCTTGGGCTGCTGGAAAGCTACGATCTAAGCGCGGGGCCGATGGATGCAAACGTGCTGCGCCTGATCGGTGATGCCTCGCGGCTGGCTTTTGCGGACCGTGGCCGATACGTCGCGGATAGTGACTATGTGCCGGTCCCGGTGAAAGGCCTGCTGGACCCCGCCTATCTGACAGAGCGCGCCAAGCTGCTCGCGGGCGATGATGCGCTGCCCGAAGTTTCACCCGGTACGCCATCTTTTGATCATGCGCTGAACTGGGCCGATGATATGGCAATTGAACTGCCATCGACTTCGCATATCTCGATCGTGGACAGCATGGGCAATGTTGTCAGCATGACCACCACGATTGAAAACGGTTTTGGCAGCCGCTTGATGTCGGGCGGGTTTTTGCTGAACAACGAACTGACCGACTTCTCGTTTCGCAGCCATGCAGACGGCGTGCCTATTGCCAATCGGGTTGAGCCGGGCAAGCGACCACGCTCGTCAATGGCACCGACAGTTGTGATGAAGGATGGCAAACCCGTGCTTGCCGTTGGCAGCCCGGGCGGCAGCCGGATCATCGGTTACGTCGCTGGCGCGATTATCGCACATATTGACTGGGGGCTGGACGTCCAGCAGGTCTCGGCATTGCCGCATGCGATCAACCGTTTCGGGACCTATGATCTGGAAGAGGGCACGCAAGCCGCGGAAATGACCGAGGCGCTTTCGGTGCTGGGTTACGAGACAGTGACGCGGGCGCTGACCTCTGGTTTGCATATGATCGCGATTGGTGACGGTGGCTTGAGTGGCGGAGCTGATCCGCGACGAGAAGGCATCGCATTGGGTGAATAAGGAATAAACAACATGGTTCAGGCAACTGATCTGCCCCGCAATGAAACCGGAATTGCGACTGCTTTAGGGATCCTAAAACAGCAATTCGGAGAACGGTTTCATACTGGGCAGTCGATCCGCGAACAGCATGGCCACACGACAACATGGATCAAGAACCAAGCGCCCGACGCGGTGGTGTTTGTGCGCTCGACGCAGGACGTAGCTGACGCAATGAAAGTATGCGCGGCGCACAAAGTGCCTGTGATTGCTTTTGGCACAGGGACCTCGCTTGAGGGACATGTAAACGCCCCCGCCGGGGGTGTTTCCATTGATGTTTCGCAAATGGACGCGGTGCTTGAGGTCAACGCGGGCGATCTGGATTGCCGCGTGCAGCCCGGCGTGACGCGCGAGGCGCTCAACACCCATCTGCGCGATCAGGGGCTGTTTTTCCCGATTGATCCCGGTGCGAATGCGTCGCTTGGCGGCATGACCGCCACGCGCGCATCCGGCACCAATGCAGTCCGCTATGGCACGATGAAGGACAATGTTCTGGCCGTCGAGGTCGTCATGGCAGATGGCCGTGTCATCCGAACGGCCCAACGGGCGCGTAAATCATCCGCTGGATATGATCTGACACGGTTGATGGTGGGCTCTGAGGGCACCTTGGGTATCATCACAGAGATCACGCTGAAATTGCAGGGCATCCCAGAAGCGATGAGTTCGGCGCGTTGTTCATTCCCGACGGTCGAGGCGGCGTGCGAGACGGTTATGAGCGTGATCCAATACGGCCTGCCCGTTGCGCGGATCGAGCTTTTGGACGCGATGGTTGTCAAAGCGGTCAATGGATATTCCAAGCTGGCCCTGCCCGAAACACCAATGCTGCTGTTGGAATTCCACGGCTCGGAAGCTGGGGTGGTCGAGCAAGCGGAAGCGTTCAGTGCGCTGGCCGAGGATAACGGCGGCAGCGATTATCAGGCGACGACCACGATGGAAGAGCGCAACAAGCTTTGGCAGGCACGCCACGACGCTTACTGGGCGATGCTGGCTTTGCGGCCTGGCTGCAAAGCGGTGGCCACGGATGTCTGCGTGCCGATATCGCGTCTTGCTGACGCGGTCGGTGCGGCCAATGCCCGGGCCGCCGAATTGGGGCTGATCGCGCCGATTGTCGGCCATGCCGGGGACGGTAATTTTCACGCCTCCTTACTGCTGGACATGGAGGACGCGGACGAGGTTGCGCGGGCGGAGACGTTCGTGAGTTGGTTGAACGATCTGGCAATTTCGATGGATGGGACCTGCACCGGCGAGCACGGGATCGGGCAGGGCAAGCGGCCCTATCTTGTCAAAGAGCTTGGGGCGGCGGCAGACGTCATGGGGATGATCAAACGCGCGCTTGATCCTGATAACATCCTGAACCCGGGAAAGATTTTGCCAGCCTGATCCAAAAGGACGCGCCAAGGCGCGACATGATGTTTGCCTGTGCCAATGGCACAGGCGTTCATGCCTCCGGCGGGGATTTTTTACCATTTGGAAGCGGCTGGCGAACAGGGTTTTTTGCGTTGCGTCGCATTTGTACCGTCATGGGTCGGCTGGGCTGTGCCTTTTGTGGTGGGGCTGCTAGATATCGGCACAACCTCATTCTTGGCGGAGCACTGGATTCATGAAAACTCAAGTCAAAGCACTGGTGGTCGGCGGCGGTGCCGTCGGGACCTCGATCGCGTATCATCTGGCCCGCGCGGGTTGGGATGATGTCATGTTGCTGGAGCGCGACGAACTGACATCCGGGTCGACCTGGCATGCTGCGGGCCTTTTGCCCTATTTCAACATGTCTTTTGCCACCACGCATATCCATGACTATTCGATCAAGTTTTACAAAACACTTGAGGAAGAGACCGGCTTGAATGCGGGTTTTGCCGTGGTGGGCAATTTGCGCATGGCGCAGACCAAGGAGCGGATGGATGAGTATATGCTTTATGCCTCGACCGCCGAGACTTGTGGTGTGTCTTATGAGTGGTTGACCCCCGATCAGATCAAGGCCAAATGGCCCTTGATCCGCACCGAGGATCTGGAAGGCGCGATCTATCACCAGACCGACGGCTACATTAACCCCGCCGATGTGACCATGGCCATGGCCAAAGGCGCACGCCAGCGTGGTGTTGTGATCGAGCGCAAGTGGCAGGCGGATGCGTTTCACTGGAATGGGGAGGCGTGGGAAGTCACCGTCACCAAGATGGTCGAGCGCGGCGGCAATCTTGTGCCATCTGACGAGCAGGTGGTGATCACGGCCGAGCATGTCGTAACAGCCTCGGGCAATCATGCGCAGCGCACGGCCAAGATGTTGGGCATCAAGATGCCTGCGATCCCGGTCGAGCACCAGTTTATCGTTATGGATCAGGACCCCGAGTTGGTCGCCTTCCGCAAGGGTGAGGGCAATGTCGAGCACCCCGTCATTCGGGATGCCGATGCGCAGTCGTATGTGCGCGAGGAACGTGGCGGCTGGATTTTGGGCGTGTACGAGCCGAATGCCCCTGCGCGGTTTGAATACGGCGTGCCGGACAGTTTCCGCGCGGATCTGTTTCAGCTCGATCTGGACCGCATCGAGGACCAGTACATGGCGATGAACCATCGTATCCCGTCTGCCGAGAATTGCGGGTTGAAGGACGACTTCAACGGGCCGATTTGCTATACACCTGATGGCAACCCGCTGGTCGGCCCCGCCCCCGGTCTGCGTAATATGTGGCTGGCCGAAGGGTTCTCCTTTGGGATCACGGCGGCTGGCGGAACCGGCTATTATCTTGCGCAATTGATGGTGAACGGCGAGGCCGAGATCGACATGGCGTCACTTGATCCCAAACGCTACGGCGATTGGATGACCACGGAGTATGCCGCGCGCAAGAACGAAGAAGCATATGAGCACGTCTACATACTTCACCACCCCGACGAAGAACGTCCAGCCTGTCGGCCGCTTCGCACATCGCCCGCCTATGACCGCCAAGCGGCACGGGGCGCGCAGTTTGGCCACGTGAACGGCTGGGAACGCCCCAACTATTTCGCACCTATGGGCTTTAACGACCACGACGCACGGTCCTTCCGGCGTGGCGGTTGGTGGAAACATGCGGTGGAAGAGGCCAAGGCGATCCGCGAAGGGGTCGGCCTGATCGACGCCACAGCATTCACCAAGCATCTTGTCAAAGGGCCAGGCGCGACCGAGTTTCTGAGCTGGTTCACCTGTAACAAGCTGCCGTCGGTGGGCCGCATCAACCTGACCTATGCGCTGACGGGGGCTGGCACGACGCGCACGGAATACACCATCGTGCGGCTGGCCGAGCAGGAGTATTACCTTGTGTCCGCAGGTGCCTGGACGGCTTATGATAGTGATTACCTGCGCAAGGCAATCGAGGATAAAGCGCCGGAGTTCGGCTATATCGAATGCCATGACGTCACCACACAATGGGGTGTTTTCGCCATTGCAGGGCCAAAATCGCGCGATGTGTTGAAAGAAGTTGTCAAGGATGCAGACCCCGAAACTGTGCTGTCCAACAAGCGGTTCCCGTGGCTGACGATGCGCAATATCGAGCTGGGCATGGTGCCCGTGCGCGCGATCCGTGTCGCCTATACGGGAGAGTTGGGCTGGGAGCTGCATCACCCCATCGAGATGCAGAACCATCTGTTTGATCTGCTGGAAAAGGCGGGCGAAAAGCACGGGATGAAACTGGTCGGTGCGCGGGCGCAAAACTGGCTGCGACAGGAAAAGTCCTATCGCGCCTTCGGCAACGAACTTGGCCGCGATGCGACTCCGCTGGAGGCTGACCTGCCACGCTTTGTCGACCTGACAAAGGACTTCAACGGCAAAGAGGCGATGCAGGCCCATGGCATCCGCAGCATGTGCGTGACACTGCTTATCGACGGGCCGGAGGATGCTGATCCGTGGGGCCGTGAGGTGCTGTATGACGGCGAGACCCGCGTGGGGCGTCTGACCTCGGGGGGGTATTCCGTGGCCTTTGGAAAATCCATCGGCATGGGCTATGTCAAACTCGAACAAGCAGCAGTCGGTACCAAGCTGAAAGTCAAGATGTTTGACCAGCTCTGGGATGCCGAAGTGGTCGAGGACAGCCCGTATGATCCGAAAAACACCACGATCCGGGTGGACGGCTAGACGCATTTTTCTGGCATTGGTTTTGCTGGTGCCATTTGCAATCTATGGGGCCAGTCGGGTGTTCATCCCGGCTGGCCCTGTTGGGTTTGCGGTGCTGGGCGATCATGCAGATGAGGTGCGCGCCGATTTGGGCGTCTCACAGAACCTGCCAGCCGCCATCACCATTGTGTTGCTGAACCGGTGGGAAAGCCTGCCCTATATGCCGGACTTTGCCGCGATCTGTGGGGCCGACTGTGGCAAAAGCAAAGCAGGCCAGATCAGCGTGACCGAAATGCGCTACCGGCGGACACGCAAGACCGTTTTCGTTCACATGCCGGATTTCGGAGGGTTCGACGCCGGCAAAGACTGTATCATCGCACGGGTCGCCCAAGAACTGCGTGGCATGCGCGTCACCGCACCGCTGCCTTGTGCGCCGGATGTTCCGCGCAAATCACATTGGCAATTGCCAGCAGGCCTTGGCCGGATCTAGCGGACTTGGCGCCGCGCCAACCAATCGGTCCAGCCTTCAGCACTACCTGAATAGACGTTGATATCAAGGTCACCCAACGCACCCGGTACCCTGCCGGTGCTGGTATATTGCCAGAATGTCCAACGTTCGTTCGGATAGCGTTCAGACGGATGTGCTGCGGTCGAGCGCAGCCAGAATTCCACACCGCGCACCTGACCCATCTGGTTGGCTTCGTAGAAATCTGGCGTGGTGTAGATGATCGGTCGTTGGCCATAATGCGCCTGAAGGATGCGCATGAAAACTTGCGCGTTGCGACGCACGGTTTCGGCAGGCGGGCGCAAGGTGCAGGTTGGAGAAAACGGGTTCCATTCCAGATCAAGAACAGGGGGCAACATGCCTGCGGTCTTGGGCACGTTTTGAATGAACCAACGGGCCTGCACCTCGGGCGGGGTGCAGAAGTAGTAAAAATGATAGGCCCCCCGGGCGACACCAGCGCGGCCGGCCCCTTGCCAGTGGTCGGCAAACATCGGGTCTATTAGATCGCCGCCTTCAGTTGCCTTGATAAAGGCAAAATTCACACCGCTTGTACGCGCCTCGCCCCAATTCAGCGCGCTTTGAAAGCGGGCGACATCAATGCCATGAACGGGATAGCTTTCGGGGGCACGACCTACCCACGGATGGGGTTTGCGGTCGCCGAAATCAGCGATCGTCACCTTGCCAATTGGCACCGAAACCGGAGCGCTGCCACACGCGGAAAGTGCAAGCGCAAGCAAAAGAACGACAAGGCGACCGATTTGCATGATCATGGCTTTCTGGCGATGAAGGAAAGATTGTTGGCGGGCATTTCTACGACCTTCACAATGATCAGGCCGGCATCGCCAATCCAGCAGGTCAGATCATTTGTGGCTTTATAGCCAATGCTTGGATCGGCCGCGCGTAAGGCGCTGTCGAATTGCACATCACCCTCAGAAGTCAGCACTCCGTCGCGCGCGAAGGGACCATATAAAACAAGCGCTCCACCCGGAGCCATTGCCAATGCGGCCTCGGTGATCAAATTTTGGACAGATGCGGCTGGAATGAGGTGCAGTAGGTTCGCAAGAAAAATCAGGTCGTTTTGCGGAACGGTTTTGTGCCAGCCCACTGCCGTCGCATCCAGTGCAATCGCGGGGCTCACGTTCTGCAGACCTGCCTCTGCCACATAAGCGTCGATGCTGGCCCGGCGGGGGGTGTCGGGTTCTGTCGGTTGCCAGTGCACATTAGGCAAGGCAGCTGCAAAGGCGACGATATGCTCGCCCGTTCCGCTGGCAATTTCCAACGCGCGACCGTTTCGGGGGGCATATGTGCGCAGCATGTCGCAGATTGCATCGCGGTTGCGCACTGCGGCGGGTGCGTGAAGTTTTGCGTCACCCGCAGGCCGCGTCACGCTTGCGGTTCGCGGCAGCGAGCCCGTCATGGCCGCAACCTGTCGGGGCGCAGCGCCGCGACCGTTGCGGCATCCAACTGGGTCGCACGGCCAAACGTCAAGTCTGCAACCACTTGGGACGCCGCAGCGCTTGTTTGAAACCCATAGCCGCCTTGCCCCGCACACCAGATAAAGTCTGGCTGATCGGGGTCAGGGCCCAGCACGAGCGTGCGATCCGGAGCAAAACTGCGCAGTCCGGCCCATGTCGCGATGGGTTTGGTCAGGGCGACAGCGACCATGTTCTGATACCGCTCCAACCCTTCAGCCAGCACCATATCATCTGCCCAGGCATCGTGCGGCTCGACCGGATCTTCATCGGCTGGTGAAATGATCAATGCACCTGCATCGGGCTTTGCATACCACGTCTCGCCAACTCCAAAGAACATGGGCCAGCGCGCAGGGTCATGCCCGCCCGGTGCTGCGATGCGCGCCATGGACCGACGGTGTGGAATGATGCCCAGCGGTGCAATCCCGGCAAGGGTTGCTATGTGATCCGCCCACGCCCCCGCCGCATTGACGATGCGTTTGGCATGCAGCGTTCCGGTTCCAGTTTCGACTTGCCACCCGTTTGTGGAATGCTGAATGGCGCTTACTCTTTGACCGGTCAAGATGGTCCCGCCATTGCTGCGCAAGACCTTTGCAAAATCCTGCATCAACCGATCTGTGTCGATGTCATGTGCATCTGCATGATAGCTTGCAAACGCCAGTTTGTCAGGATCAAGCACAGGCACCATGTCCAGCGCCTCTGTCGGGGTGATCCGCTCAAGCCCCATGGTGGCGACATCTTCTTGAAAAGCTTTTTCCTCATGAGCCTGCGCAATGATCATCAGCCCGCGCTGTGTCAGATATCCGCCGTTCGCATCCTCAAGATAGCTGACGCTGGCGCGGTTCAACGCCTGCACAGAAGGTGCGCCGTAATTCTGCTCGATCAACGCAGCCGAGCGTCCGGAGGCATGATAGCCAAGGGATTTTTCCGCTTCGATCAGCGTCACTTGTGCATCCGCCGATAAACGTGCTGCCGCTGAAATCCCTGCGATGCCGGCTCCAATGACGATAATGTCTGTCATGTTTGTTCTTCGATCCGGTCGGTGGCGGGGGGCGGAGTAGGCGACAGCGCAGATATTTTGGCGTAAACATCAGCAGGCATGTCATATGTCATTGCCTCCAGCGACGGGGCCAGTTGCGCGGTAGAGCGCGCCGAGATGATCGGTGACGGGCCAGTGGGATGGGCTGTGACCCAAGCAACGGCCAGCGTGGCTGGATCCATCCCCATTTCGCCCGCTAGTGCCGCCAGACCAGCGGCCGCACCATGCATCACGTCAGGCGCGTAGCGCGCGGCATAGCGGTCATCTTCGGTCAGGCGTCCAGCCTCGCCCTTGGCGTATTTACCCGTCAGCAATCCGCCACCAAGGGGAGAGTAGGGGGCGACGAGTATCCCCAGATCATCTGCCATCGGTAAGATTTCGACCTCGGCCTGACGTTTGACCAGATTATACATTGGCTGGATCACGGCGATATCCAAATCAAACTTGGCGGCGATCCCGGCGGCCTTGACGACCTGCCATGCGGCAAAGTTTGACAGACCGATATGGCGGATATGGCCTGCGGTCTTTAATTCGGCAAAGGTCTGGAAACTCTCGTGCATGTCGGTGTCGGGGTCAAAGCGGTGCAGGTACAGCACATCAAGGGTGTCCAGCTGCATCCGGCTGCGCGAGGTCTCGGCCGAGCCGAGCAGATTGGCGCGTCCCGATCCTCCGTCATAGGCCGCTTTGGTCGCGATGATCAGATCATCGCGCCGCGTGCTCAGAAACCCGCCAAGCAAGGTTTCAGACGCGCCGTCGGTATATACATGGGCGGTGTCAAAATGCGTGATGCCGGCATCAATGCAGGCGTCAAACATGGCGCGAGACGCATTTGCATCTGCGCGTCCGCCAAATTGCATCGTGCCAAAAGCAAGGCGGCTTGCGGGGGTGCCGTTGGGGCTGGTCAGGGTGTTTTTCATCGCCAAACCGTGCCATGGCGCGCGCGCCTTCGCAATGTCGATCTTAGCCGTCTACCTTACCCTTTTGCGTCGCACGCTCATAGGCTGGACGCCCGTGGATCATGTCAACAAAGCCTGCAAGGGCGGGGTACTTGTCCGCGCCATCCCCTCCACGCATCGCGATCTCGGCGGGAAAGCTTAGCATGATATCGGCGGCAGACAGGGTGTCTTGAACGAAATGCCCAGACGGGCGCACAAGGCTGTTCATATAGCTAAAGTGGCTGTGCAGTTCGTCCTTGATCCGTGGGTGCAAAGGGGAACCCGCATCGCCCAGACGGCTTACATAGAGGTTCAGCAAGATCGGCGTCATCGCAGAACCCTCAGCGAAATGCATCATCTCGAGGTGCTGCAAATAGGCGTCGCTATCTGTGCTTGGGATCATCTGCGGGGCAAAGCGGGCGCAGAGTACTTCGGTGATCGCAGCACTTTCCGCAATCAGCGTACCGTCAATCTCCAGTAAGGGGGATTTGCCCAAAGGGTGCACCAGCTTCAGTTCAGGCGGAGCAAGATTGGTGGTTGCGTCGCGCTTGTAAGGCACGACGGTATAGGGCTGTTCGATTTCCTCGAGCAGCCACAAAATACGATGAGAGCGGGACCGGTTAAGGTGATGCAATTTGATCATGTGGCGAATGATAGCGGGTTGATGGGGAATGGGTAGGGGCGTTTCGGGAAATGAGCGGCATTGTGGAAACCGCGGCTTGGGCAATGCAGGACGTGGAGGAGATCTGAGAGTGGTCTTGGAAATCTGACTGATCAGGAACTTGCACCACATGCGGTTGCTTTTTGCCGGTTTGTGATTGCCGCACTGATCCTTTTCAGCTGCGTTGAAGCCTGCTTTCGTTTTGCCGTCACAACGGGCGCGACGCGGAAACCGGCTCTGTGCCGTACACAATACCGGCCCAATAAAAAGGCCCCACCGAAGCAGGGCCTTTTCCAAGATATCAACTGTCTATCTTGTTAGTTCGGGATGTCGCCGGTGATGCCTTCAACGTAAAAGTTCATGCCAGCCAATGTGCTGTCATCCGCTGTTTCACCTTCGGCAAGGAAGTCAGAGCCGTCCTGCTTTTTCAACGGGCCGGTAAACGGGTGATAGGATCCATCCGCAATCGACGCTTTCAATGCCAGCGCCTCTTCTTTTACGTCTGCTGGAACTGCATCGGAGATCTCGCCGATGGCGACCATACCCGGGCCAATGCCGTCCCATGTATCTGTAGAGGTCCATGTGCCGTCCATCACCGCTTTGGTGCGCTCGATGTAGTAGGGAGCCCAGTCATCAATGATCGAGGATACCCGCGGGAAAGGTGCATATTGCGCCATGTCGGAAGCCTGACCGAAGGTCACGACATTGCCGGCTTCCTGTGCCGCCGCTTGTGGGGCCGTGGAGTCGGTGTGCTGAAGCACGACGTCAGCGCCTTGCTCGATCAGAACCTTGGCGGCATCGGCTTCTTTCGCTGGGTCGAACCACGTGTAGGCCCAGATGATCTTGAATTCGACGTCAGGGTTTACCTTTTTGGCGTGGATATAGGCAGAGTTGATGCCACGGATCACTTCCGGGATCGGGAAGGACCCGATGTAGCCGACGATGTTCGATTTGGTCATCTTGCCTGCGATGTGGCCTTGGATGGCGCGGCCCTCATAGAAGCGCGCAGAGTAGGTCGCCACGTTATCAGCACGCTTATAGCCGGTGGCGTGCTCGAATTTCACATCTGGAAACTTCGCCGCAACATTAATGGTTGGGTCCATATAGCCAAAAGATGTGGTGAAAATCAGGTCCGCGCCATCAAGCGCCATCTGTGTCATCACGCGCTCGGAATCGGGGCCTTCTGCTACGGATTCGACGAACACAGTCTCGACCTGGTCACCGAACTCTTCTTCGAGGGCCAGACGGCCCTGATTGTGCTCGTATGTCCAGCCGCCATCGCCGACCGGGCCAACAAAGACAAAGCCGACCTTGGTCTTGCCGTGAGCATCGGCATAGGCCCCGCCCGCAAGGCCAAGCGCAAGTGCCGCGCTGGCAAGAAGTGTGGATAGTTTCATAAGATAATCCCCTGAATGATACGCCTTTTTATAAGGCGCTTTGGAAGTGTCGCCCCTTTAGGAAGAGGCGTGGAAATTGCGACCAAGCGAGGCCGGAGCAGCGCTTTTATCCGCAGAGAGAACCACCAGCACAAGGATGGTGATAATGTAGGGTGACATTGCCAGATACTCGACCGGAATGGCAACGCCTGCGCCTTGCAGATTTAACTGCAACTGGGTGATTCCGCCAAATAAATAAGCACCCAGCAGCAGACGCCAGGGCTTCCAGCTGGCAAAAACCACGAGCGCGAGCGCGATCCAGCCGACACCCGCCGTCATCCCTTCGGTCCATTGGGGAACACGGATCAGGCTGATATAAGCCCCGCCCAACCCGGCACAGGCACCGCCGAACATGATCGCCAACGTGCGGATGCGAACGACCTTATAGCCAAGCGCGTGGGCTGCATCATGGCTTTCACCCACCGCCCGCAAGATCAGACCTGCGCGGGTGAATTTCAGGAGCGCCCAGACAGCGACAACCATGGCAAAGCCCAAGTACAAGATAATGTCGTGCGAGAACAAGATTGGCCCCAGCACGGGTATGTCATGCAGCAGGCCAAAGTTCACCTCGTCCAGACGGGGCGGTTTGACGCCGACATAGCTTTGTCCCAGCAGCGCTGAAAACCCCAGACCAAACAAGGTAAGCGCAAGTCCTGAGGCCACCTGATTGGCCAGTGTGATCTGGGTCAGAAAGGCAAAAAGCAAACTCAGCGCTGCGCCGCCCACTGCCGCTGCGGCAAAGCCCAGCAAAGGCGATCCTGTCTCGACCGCTGTGGCAAAGCCGCAGATCGCCCCGATGATCATCATGCCCTCGACGCCCAGATTCAGCACACCCGATTTTTCGACAACCAATTCGCCCAAAGCGGCAAAAATAAGGGGTGTTGCTGCGACCAGAAAGCCGGCAACAAACAGCAGTGGATTGATGGCTGAAAGGTCCATTACGCTACCTCCGCCCGGCCAAATCGCAGCTGGTAATTGGTGAAAAGATCAAAGGCGAGCAGGAAGAAAAGCAGCATCCCCTGAAAGACCTGAATGGCCGCCGCCGGCAGTCCAAGCTGGCTTTGGGCAATGTCGCCGCCAATATAGGTAAGCGCCATCAAACCGCCTGCCAGCAGAATGCCAATAGGGTGCAGACGCCCTAGAAATGCAACGATGATGGCGGTAAATCCGTAGCCTACGTTGAAATCAATGGTGATCTGTCCGGCCGGGCCTGCCACCTCGAACATCCCCGCAAGACCGGCCAGCAAGCCCGACATGCCCATGCAAAACAGCACAAGCCGCGTGGGGTTGACGCCCGAGAATTTCGCGGCCCTTGGTGCCTCGCCGGTCACGCGGATTGCAAAGCCAAGTTGGTGCCGTGCCAGCAGCACATAGGCAAAGATCACCGCAATCAACGCAGCAACGACGCCCCAATGCATGCCTGAACCTGCGATCAGCTCTGCGTTATGGGACGAAGGGTATTGCTGCAAATTACGGCTGCCGGGAAAGCCGAAGCCTTCGGGATTTTTCAGAAGGCCAAGCGACATTGAGGCAAGAAACTGCTCGGCCACATACACCAGCATGAGCGAAACCAGAATCTCGTTTGTGCCAAACTTCACCTTCAGCACAGCGGGGATCATTGCCCAAACCAGCCCGCCCAACGCACCAGCCAATATCATCAGTGGAAAGATCAAAAAACTCTCTGTCGGATAAAACGCAAGACCCGTTGCCGCCCCGAAGATCGCACCCATGATGTACTGGCCTTCGGCCCCGATGTTCCAGATGCCTGCTTTGAACCCCAGCGACAGTCCGATTGCGATCAGCACCAAAGGTGCCCCCTTGATCAGCAGTTGGGGGCGGTAATAAAAGGCGAAATCACCAAACAGCGGTTGCCAGAAAATCGTCAGGATCGACGTGATCGGGTCTTTGCCCAAGGCCGCAAATAGCAGCCCGCCAAAGAACATCGTTGCCAGTACTGCCAAAAGCGGCGTTGCCCAAGAAAAGACCTGACTGGCCTGCGGTCGTTTTTCCAAGCGGATCACAGACCATCCCCTTTTCTGGCTTGGAAATATCCCACGCGGGGACGTCTAATGTGGGCCATTGGTTCAAGCCCAAGGGATGACAGGTGTGAAACCCCCATTTGCACCGGATCAACCATGCGCGACCTCCATCCCGTGGGCACCACCCATCATCAAACCGATCTCGTCCACGGTTAGCCCCTGCGCCGGACGCGGCTCGGACAATCGCCCCTCGTTCAGAGCGGCAAAACGGTCAGATATTTCCATCAACTCATCCAGATCCTGGCTGATCACAATGACGCCCGTGCCGTTTTCTGCAAGATCCAGCAGCGCCTGCCGGATCGCCGCAGCGGCAGAGGCATCAACGCCCCACGTCGGTTGGTTGACAACCAAGACCTCGGGTCGCTGCAAGACCTCTCGGCCAATCACAAACTTTTGCAAATTCCCCCCTGAAAGTGCCCGCGCCGCATTGTTCGGGCCAGGGGTGCGCACGTCAAAGTCCTTTATGATCCGCTCAGCAAAGCGCTTGGCGGCGGGCCAGTTCAACATGCCCCCCCGGACAAGGTTTTCGCGGATCGCTCCTGTCAGCATAGCGTTTTCGGTCAGGGTCATATCGGGGGCGGCTGCATGCCCCAGACGCTCTTCGGGTGCCGTCAGAATACCCAGACGTCGCCGTGCTGTTGGGCCCAGCAGGCCCACATCTTGATCCTTGAAACGGATCATACCTGCGCCCGAAAGCTGCTCGCCCGAAAGCGCTGCCAGCAATTCGTCTTGGCCGTTTCCGGCAACGCCGCCGATCCCCAGAACTTCACCCGCGCGCACTTGCACCGTGATATCACGCAGGGGCATTCCGAAGGCACTTGGGGATTTAGCACTAAGGCCTTGCAAGCCTAGCAAGACCTCTCCGGGTGTTTTACCGGCCCGCTGCGGTGTTTTCAGCGTGCTGCCCACCATCATTTCTGCCATGTCCCGCGCCGACGTTTCCGAAGGCGTGCAATGCCCGACGACCTTGCCCAAACGCAGAATAGTGGCGCTGTCACACAGGTTGCGGATTTCTTCGAGCTTATGCGAGATATACAGGATCGCCGTGCCTTCAGCGCTAAGTTTCCGTAAGGTTTTGAACAGAATTTCAACTTCTTGAGGGGTAAGAACCGACGTCGGCTCGTCCATGATCAGCAGCTTGGGGTCTTGCAGAAGGCAGCGAATAATCTCGACCCGCTGGCGTTCGCCTGCCGACAGATCACCGACGATGCGGTCGGGTGCCAAAGGCAGCCCGTAATCTTCGGAAACATCGCGAATTTGCTGGCTTAGCGCGCGCAGTTTCGGCGCGTTCTCCATGCCCAAAGCGATGTTTTCGGCCACGCTAAGCGCGTCGAACAGCGAGAAATGTTGAAACACCATGCCAACGCCTGCAGCCCGTGCTGCGCGCGGTTCTTGGGGGCTGAACGCTGCGCCATGCATCTGCATCACGCCGCCGTCTGGCTTGACCAACCCGTAGATCATTTTCACCAGTGTGGATTTGCCTGCCCCATTTTCACCCAACAAGGCGTGCACTTCGCCAGGTGCAATCGTCAGTGACACATCGTCATTTGCCACGACGCCCGGATAGGCCTTGGTCAAGCCGCGAAGCGCAAGAAGGGGAGGTTGGGTCATAGGGTTTCCTTGCATTTCACCTGATCAAGAAGCCTGCTTACACAGCCCTTGGCAATAGCGTCGGGCGTTTTACCAAGGGATTTGTCCCCGATCGGGCAAATGATTGGCGAAGGGTCGCGGCCAGCCGCAGTAAGACGTTTGGAAAATCGAGCCCATTTCGTGTCTGACCCGATCAGGCCAATGCTTGCGGCTGTCCGGTCCAGCAAAGCTGCACAAAGTGCCAGATCAATGTCATGAGAATAGGTAAAGATCAGATGGTGTGCGGTCAGGGGCGCGCGTTTGGCAAGCTGGGGCATATTGGCGGCTGACACAGCGGTGACGCCACTAGGGATGCGCGCAGGAAAGCGGTCGGGCGTTTCGTCCACCCAAGTGATGTTGAAAGCTCCCTTGGGGCTGTTGGCGACAATCGCACAGCCCACATGGCCAGCGCCCCAAAGCCACAGCTCTTGTGGCTTATGACCACTGAGGTCAGGGAGCGTCAGGGTAATTTCGGGATCCGTGGGCCGTTTGTCATAGGAGTAGCGCAAGGTGACGGCCCCACCGCAGCATTGACCCAAATTGGGGCCCAGCGGCAGGGTCTGCGTCAACTCTTGCGAGTTGTCCTTGAGCATCCGCCGCGCCGTCGCGATCGCCTGGTGCTCTAACGCGCCGCCGCCGATCGTGCCGTTGGTATCGGTCTGGGTCACTCTCATCGCCGTGCCTGCGTCGCGCGGGGTCGAGCCGCGCGTCGCGGTGATTTCGATGTAGATCGCGCTGCTCATGCGCGGGCCTGACCGACGGCTGCCAGCACTGCCTCGGCGGTGGCTGGTGTTTGAAGGTCTCCGTAGTTTGGCCCGCACGCACCAACCGCATCAGCCAAGGCGGCAAAGGCTGAAATGCCCAGCATCAAAGGTGGCTCGCCCACGGCCTTGGATCGATAGACAGTTTGCGCCGGGTTTGGTTGATCCCACAAAGCGACGTTAAAAACATCTGGCCTGTCAGAACAGGCGGGAATTTTATAGGTCGATGGCGCGTGGGTCTTGAGCGTGCCCTGCGCGTCCCAGATCAGCTCTTCGGTGGTAAGCCAGCCAGCACCCTGAACATACCCGCCCTCGATCTGGCCGATGTCGAGCGCGGGGTTCAGCGAGGCTCCGGCGTCATGCAAAATATCCGTGCGCAAGATGCGGTTTTCGCCCGTAAGCGTATCGATGACGACTTCAGTCACCGCCGCCCCGTAGGCAAAGTAAAAGAACGGACGCCCCCGACCCGTGATGCGGTCCCACTCAATGTCTGGGGTCTTGTAGAAACCGGTGGACGACAGCGAGACGCGATTTTGGTAGGCCGAGGCGACGGCTCGGGCGAAGGTCAGCTTTTCTTTGCCAACGCTCACCATGCCACCAATAAATTGGACTGTATCGGGTGAGGTCTGATGCACCTCGGCCAGATGTGCCGCGATCCGGTCGCGGATTGTATCGCAGGCGGCTTGCACGGCCATTCCGTTTAGATCCGTGCCAGAAGACGCAGCGGTGGCCGAGGTGTTGGGCACTTTGCCAGTATCGGTAGCAGTGATCCTGACCGCGCTGACATCCACGCCAAAACGGCTTGCGGCAACCTGGGCGATCTTTTGGAACAGCCCCTGGCCCATTTCAGTGCCGCCGTGGTTCAGATGGATAGAGCCGTCTTGATACACATGCACCAGCGCCCCTGCCTGATTGAGATGCGTGAGCGTGAAGGAGATGCCGAATTTTACCGGGGTCAGTGCAATGCCGCGCTTGAGAACAGGTTGGTTTGCGTTCCACTCGGCCACCGCTTTGCGGCGCGCATGATAGTCTGACGTCTCGATCAGGCGTTCCGTCAGCGCGTTAATAATACCATCTGTCACAGGTTGGTGGTACGGCGTGGTTTGCACATCCTTGCTGGGGGCGTCGGCATAGTAATTTACCTGCCGTATGCGCAGTGGATCGGTGCCAAGATGCTGGGCGATGTGATCCATGACCCGTTCTATCCCGACGATGCCTTGGGGGCCGCCAAAGCCGCGAAAGGCGGTCGCACTTTGGGTGTTGTTACGCAAGCGGTGCGAGCTGATGCGGATGTTGTCAAGATGATAGGCATTGTCTGCATGCAGCATCGCACGATCAGCCACCGGGAGGGACAAGTCCATTCCCCAGCCGCAGCGGGTGAAATGAGTGAAGTCCAGCGCAGTGATGCGTCCATCGTGGTCGAAACCCACTGTGTAATTGATCCGGAAATCATGCCGCTTGCCGGTGATGATCATGTCGTCATCGCGGTCATAGCGCATCTTGCAGGGCCGTCCGGTCTGACGGGCCGCAATGGCACAGCCAATTGCCAACGCGTTGCCTTGGCTTTCCTTGCCACCGAACCCGCCGCCCATGCGCCGGGTCTCGACCCGTACCGCATGCATCGGCACCCCAAGTGCATCGGCAACCTTGTGCTGGATCTCGGTCGGATGCTGGGTCGACGAATGGACGACCATGTCACCATTGTCTTGGGGCAGTGCCAACGCAGCTTGGCCTTCGAGGTAGAAATGTTCCTGCCCGCCAATATTGATCGTGCCGGTCAGGGTCTGATCTGCCTTTTTCAACCCGGCGTCTGCATCGCCTTTCTGATAGATGCGCGGCCCGTCCTCGAACCGGCTGTCGGCGGCAAGTGCGTCTTCTATGCTCAGGATCGGCTTGGTCTTTTCGATCTTGATCTGGCCTAGCCGTGCCGCGTGGCGCGCTGCAAGATGGCTGGTGGCGACCACCATGAACAAGGGCTGCCCCGCGTAATGCACGGCATCTGTCGCCAAAAGCGGCTCGTCATGGTTGGAGGGCGATACGTCATTCGCAAAAGGCAGGTCATCAGCTGTCAGCACGGCAACCACACCGGGGGCGTTTTTGACGGCACTTAAATCCAACGTGATAATCGTGCCTGCAGCGATGGTGCTAAGGCCAAAGGCAAGATGCAGCGTGTTTGTTGGGGTAGGGATATCATCGACATAGCGGGCGGCACCGGTCACGTGCAGCTTGGCCGCGTCATGCGGAAGAGGCTTTGCTACGCTCATGCGGTCACCTCGTGCAGGTCAGTTTGCACTTGGTTTGCGTCATGAAAATAGCGCAGCAACAGGTTCTGGGCTGTGGCCAGGCGATATTGGGCAGAGGCGCGGGCATCCGTGAGCGGTTGGAATTCCTTGTGCAATGCTTTCATTGCCAAATGGATCGTAGCCTCGTTGAAGGGATTGTTGATCAATGCAGCTTCGGCTTGTGCCGCGCGCTTTGGCGTGCCTGCCATGCCGCCGAATGCGATGCGTGCATCGGTAATGTTGCCGCCGTCACGGGTGATATTGATGCAGCCACATACGGCCGAGATATCCTGATCAAACCGTTTGCTTAGCTTGTAGTACCGCAAGGTATCGGGTTGTTTGGGCACGGTAACCGCCTCGACAAATTCGCCGGGTACGCGGTCTTGCTTGCCGTAATCGATAAAGAAATCCTCGAGCGGTAAACTGCGCCGTGTATCGCCATGGCGCAGATGCAATGTGGCCCCCATGGCGATCAGCGCCGGTGGTCCATCGCCAATGGGCGAGCCGTTGGCGATGTTCCCACCGATGGTCGCGGCATTGCGCACCTGGGTCGAGCCATAGCGGCGCAACATCGTAGCAAGGCTGGCGTGAAGAGGCGCGAAATGTGTCTCAAGATCGGCGATCGTGGTCGTTGCCCCAATGCGCCAGTGGTCGCCCATATCAGCGATGCCGCGCAGATCCGGGATTTGGTTGATAAATGCGGTGGTACCAAGGTCACGGAACTGTTTGGTGACCCAAAGGCCCACGTCGGTGGCCCCGGCAATCAGCGTTGCATCCGGGTTGTCTGCGTACCAATGCGCCAGCTCATCGGTAGTTCTGGGCTGGACGTGGGTGGAGGGCTGTGTGCCCCGATCCGTCTCGCCCGGGGATTTGATACCATCTGGAAGCTTGAACGCGCGTAGATGCTTGGGGACGGGAGCGGTTTGAGCGGCCTGCGCTGCGCGTATAATCGGCGCGTAGCCTGTGCAACGACACAGATTTCCAGCAAGCTGGGTGTCGTGATCGGTCTTGCCGTTCAGATGGGCGGTGGCCATCGTAACCACGAAACCGGGCGTGCAAAAGCCGCATTGGCTGCCGTGATGGTCGATCATTGTTTGTTGAACGGGATGAAGTGTCCCGTCAGGGGCGCTGATCCCTTCGACCGTCGTCACCGATTTGCCATTGATCTGCGGCATGAACAAAATGCAGCCGTTCAGCGCGCGGCTGCCGTCTTCGTCGGTGATCATGACTGTACAGGCACCGCAGTCGCCTTCGTTGCAGCCTTCTTTGGTTCCTGTCAGATGTTGTGTTTCGCGCAGCCAGTCCAGCAATGTTGTTGTAGGTGCCAAGCCGGTCAATGACACGACTTCTCCGTTCAGAAGAAAAGTGATGTCCATAGGTCAGTTCCGCCGCGGTACCGGGGCCCAAATCTGCGCGGGGTTCGATGCGACGTAGAACGCGGCGCAGGCAATACTGCACCAAGCTATGCGGGGCGGCGGTATTTTGGCAAGCAGTTTCATAAGCAGTGTTTCCCCGCCGGATCCTGCGTGCTGAAATTATGGGCGCGATGTCCCAGCGGGTCTGGTGGCCGGGGCGCGGCTGGCCTAAGCATGAGGCTATGGCAAATACACCCCGATTCATTCACCTGCGCACCCACTCCGAGTACTCTTTGCTGGAGGGCGCTTTGCGGCTTAAGAAACTGCCTGATCTGTGCAAAGCGGCGGACATGCCTGCGATGGCTTTGACCGACACCAACAATATGTTCGCAGCGTTGGAGTTTTCCGTGGCCATGTCTGGGGCCGGGGTCCAGCCGATCATCGGCTGTCAGGTCGATCTGGCGTATGTTGCCGCGCAACCCGGTGAAAAGCCGCGACAGCCTGCGCCTGTTGTGCTGCTGGCCCAGTCTGAGTTGGGTTACGAGAACCTGATGAAGCTGAACTCGTGCCTCTATATCGACAAGGGGGGCGCGCTGCCTGAAGTAACCTTGGACGAGCTGGAGACGTTGAGCGCAGGTATAATTTGCCTGACCGGCGGTGCTGGCGGGCCAGTGGGGCAGTTGCTGCAAACCGGGCAGACCCCTGCGGCTGAAGCCTTGATGAAGCGGTTGCACAGTGCCTTTGGCGACCGGCTTTATGTTGAGTTGCAGCGTCACCCCGGCGAGAACGGCCAGCCCGAGCCAGAGCGTCTGACCGAGCGCGGCTTTGTCGAGATGGCCTATGCGATGGGCATTCCTCTGGTTGCGACCAATGACGTTTATTTCCCGAAAACAACGATGTACGAGGCGCATGATGCGCTGATCTGTATTGCCGAGGGTGCCTATGTTGATCAGCAGCAAGACCGCCGCCGCCTGACCGCCCAGCATTATTTCAAGTCGCAATCCGAAATGGTGACGCTGTTTGCCGATCTGCCTGAGGCCATTGAAAACACGGTCGAAATTGCCAAACGCTGCGCGTTCATGGCCTATCGTCGTGATCCGATCCTGCCGAAATTTGCCGATAACGAGATCGAGGAACTGAAACGCCAGGCGCATGAGGGCCTCAAAGAGCGGCTCAAGGTCATCCCCCATGCCACCAGCGTCGAGGAATACGAAAAACGGCTTGATTTCGAACTGGGCATCATCGAGGGGATGGGCTTTCCCGGCTATTTCCTGATTGTTGCTGATTTCATCAAATGGGCTAAGGACCAGAACATTCCCGTCGGGCCGGGTCGCGGGTCTGGTGCGGGGTCGCTTGTTGCCTATGCGCTGACCATCACCGATCTTGATCCGCTGCGCTATCAGCTGCTGTTCGAGCGGTTCCTCAACCCCGAACGCGTGTCGATGCCCGACTTTGACATCGACTTTTGCATGGATCGCCGCGAAGAGGTGATCCAATACGTGCAGCGCAAATATGGGCGCGACAAGGTGGGGCAGATCATCACCTTTGGCGCGCTTTTGTCCAAGGCTGCCGTGCGCGACATCGGGCGCGTTTTGCAGATGCCATATGGGCAGGTGGACCGGCTGTCCAAGATGATCCCGGTCGAGGGTGTCAAACCTGTCAGCATCGAAAAGGCGCTGGCAGACGAGCCGCGCCTGCGCGAAGAGGCCCGCAACGAAGAGGTCGTCGCACGGCTGCTGGATTACGGCCAGCAGGTCGAGGGGTTGTTGCGCAACGCGTCAACCCACGCGGCCGGTGTGGTGATTGGGGACCGTCCGCTGGATCATCTGGTGCCGCTGTACCAGGATCCGCGCTCCGATATGCCGGCGACCCAATTCAACATGAAATGGGTGGAACAGGCCGGACTGGTCAAGTTCGACTTTCTGGGCCTGAAAACCCTGACCGTCATCCAAAACGCTGTGGATCAGATCAAAGCAAGTGGCAGGCATCTGCATATCGCGGCGGACGGGACCGAACTTTTTGCGCCGCCAGAGGCGCTGATCGACGATATCGCCACGATCCCGCTGGATGACGAGGCGTCTTACAAGCTTTATGCCAGTGCCAAGACCGTCGCGGTGTTTCAGGTGGAATCCAGTGGCATGATGGATGCCCTCAAGCGGATGAAACCCACCTGTATCGAGGATATCGTGGCCCTTGTGGCGCTGTACCGCCCCGGACCGATGGAGAATATCCCGACCTATTGCGAGGTCAAAAACGGCCTTAAAAAACGCGAATCCGTGCATCCGTCAATTGATCACATCCTTGAGGAAACCCAAGGCATTATCGTTTATCAAGAACAGGTGATGCAGATCGCACAGGTTATGGCGGGCTATTCGCTTGGTGGTGCCGACCTGCTGCGCCGCGCCATGGGTAAAAAGATCGCCGAGGAAATGGCCAAGGAACGCCCCAAGTTCGAAAAAGGTGCGATGGCCAATGGGGTGGACAAAAAGAAAGCGTCAGAAGTCTTCGACCTTTTGGAAAAATTCGCCAACTACGGTTTCAACAAATCACATGCCGCAGCCTACGCCGTGGTCAGCTATCAAACAGCATGGCTGAAGGCGAACCACCCGGTCGAGTTTATGGCCGGTGTGATGAATTGCGATATCCACCTGACAGATAAATTGGCGGTGTATTTCGAAGAAGTCCGCAAGCGGCTTGACCTGCCGTGGGTGCCGCCTTGTGTCAACCGCAGCGATGCGACCTTCAAAGTTGTAGACGGGGCGCTGGTCTATGCGCTGGGCGCGCTGAAGAATGTGGGCATCGAGGCGATGAAACTGATCACCCAAGGCCGCAAGGTCGAAGGTGTGGACCGGCCCTTTGCCACGCTGTTTGATCTGGCGCGGCGCGTTGATCTGAAACGGGTGGGCAAGCGGCCCCTCGAGATGCTTGCGCGGTCGGGCGCTTTTGACCAGTTGGACGTCAACCGTCGCCGGGTCTGCAATGCGCTGGACGGATTGGTGAACTACTCGGCCGCGATCCACGAACAAAAGGCCAGCAATCAGGTGTCGCTGTTTGGCGAAGCGGGTGATGATCTGCCCGAACCCCGCATCCTGCCTTGTGACGATTGGGAAGCGGCAGAGCGGCTGACCGAGGAATTCAAGGCCGTAGGTTTCTATCTGTCCGGTCATCCGCTTGACGATTACATGGGGCCGATGAAGCGTAAATCGGCAGGCGGTGGTGTGCCCTTCCTGACGCTGGATGAATTGACCGAGAAGGTGTCGATCAAAGGTGCTATGAATGCGCGGCTTGCCGGCGTTGTGGCAGGCCGTCAGGAGCGCAAATCTGCCCGTGGTAACCGCTTTGCATTTGCGCAATTGTCCGATCCGACGGGTGCATACGAAGTCACGCTGTTCTCGGACACGCTGGAACTGGCGCGTGATCATCTTGAGACGGGATCGAAAGTTGTCGTCACGGTCGAGGCGACGATGGAAAGCGATCAGCTAAAGCTGTTGGCCCGTTCCGTCGCCGCAATTGATGATGTGGTCGCCGATGCAGGCAACATGGGGCTGCGAATTTTCATTCAAGAGGCCGCCGCCATTCAAGCGGTGGCTGACGTGCTGGCAGGCGCGCGCTCTGCCGCGAAATCAGCAGGCAAGGGGCCGGTTCAGTTGTGCCTTATAGATCCCAGCTTGCCCGGTGAGGTCGAGGTGGATCTGTGTTCGTACTACCCCATGACGCCCAAGATCAAAGGCGCAATAAGGTCGTTGCACGGCGTGATGGAGGTTGAAGAAATTTGATCCACTAAGGGTGCCGAGTGTAAATACTGGACCGATGGCGTAAATCTGGCTAATTTCGTCCCAGATAAAGGGGAATGCCATGATCAAGGCCGCATTTACTTTGGCTCTCGTCGCCGCCTTGGCAGGCTGCGCGGAACGGCCAAACCTTTTTGGGGGCGCGTCCAGGGCGCAATCAAACGTCGCTCCGTCGGGGGCAAACACACCGCAAGAACGAAGGGGTTTGTTTTCGGCGTTTGCACGAGAACATTAAACGGTATTTGAGGCCGAAGATCTGGATCAGATGGATGTTGCGTTCGAGGCGACCGTGCCATTTGGCACCATGGCGCGCGTTTGCGGGGCCAAGGGAAAGCCGCTTGGCAACTTGGTCGGCACATCAAGCGTTGGAGATTTCAAAATCTACGATAGCGCGCCAGCGGGCGTTGCGGTTCGCAAATTCTACCTCACCGGATTTGCAGATGCATGCCCTCGCCAGTTTATGGCGGCAACTGCCGTGTTCGGCGCACCGTCAAAGTACGAAGCGTTGCATTATGGGGAAGACAAAGGCAGCTTCATCTACGGTGCCACCGACGCAGCCTATGACAAGATCAAGGAAAACACATGCGGCGTGCCCGCGGGAGAGCCGTGCGGCCGCAAGATCAGGAAGATCGACGGGCATACGACCTTCCTCAGTGCCTATGAATTGGCCGAAGAAAGTGAAAGATGGACCGATTTCCTGATCCACAACGGGTCGGTCGTGGCAACAGCGTTGAAGACCAAGCAAACCCTTCCCGCTGATCAGTAATGGGGAGGCCGATCATTGCCCAGAACGACACCCTCACTCCCCGCCGCTTCACGCTCGCCCTCACGCTGCATCAGCATATAGACACGCCGCGTGAGTGTCGCGATTTCGGTTTCCTGGCGGGCCACGACATCTGACAGATCGTCAACGCTGCGGATGAGATGGGCCATTTGTTCTTCAAGCTTGTCCATATTGGGCTCCTGAGCGATGGTTTGATCTGCAGATAGGTGAGCGGGGTGTTCTTGGCAACCGGCAGGGGGCTGTCTGCCCCCTGACCCCCGAGGATATTTTCCAGCCAGAGAAGGCCCATGGAAAGGCACGTGGTTTGCTTGCTCTTGTCGGGGGGGTGGGGTAGATGCGATGCGCAAAGTTCAGCCCGCAGGATGTGATCCCATGGCCAAGCCAAAGAAGACCCCCCGCCCCAAGGCCGAGACGCCAAAGGGATTTCGCGACTATTTCGGTGCAGAGGTCACGCAGCGCGCCGAGATGCTGCGCAAGATTGCCGGGGTTTATCATCGTTATGGGTTTGACGCGTTAGAAAGCTCGGGCGTTGAAACGGTCGAGGCTTTGGGTAAATTTTTACCTGATGTGGATCGTCCGAATGCAGGCGTTTTCGCGTGGCAGGAGGATGCCGATGCGGACAAGCCCGGTGACTGGCTGGCGCTGCGATATGATCTGACCGCCCCTTTGGCGCGGGTTTATGCGCAGCATCGCAATGACCTGCCCACACCCTATCGCCGCTACGCGATGGGGCCCGTCTGGCGCAATGAAAAGCCCGGACCGGGTCGGTTTCGCCAGTTTTATCAATGTGATGCCGACACGGTGGGTGCGCCGTCTGTTGCGGCAGATGCTGAGATCTGTGCAATGCTGGCCGATTGTCTGGAAGAGGTGGGGATCGAGCGGGGCGATTACATTGTGCGTGTGAACAACCGTAAGGTTTTGAACGGCGTGATGGAGGTTGCAGGGCTTTCGGGCGACGACAAGGAGGCCGAGCGCGGCATCGTTTTGCGGGCGATCGATAAGTTGGACCGTCTGGGGCCAGAGGGCGTGCGCGCTTTGCTGGGTGAGGGGCGCAAGGACGACAGCGGTGATTTCACCGACGGGGCGGGTCTATCATCGCTTCAATCGAAAACGATAATGCAATTCGTCAATTCTTTTGAACCTATTAGCCAACGTTTGGCTAGGGAAGCGCGTAACGCTGAAGCTGAAGGGGATCAAGATCGCGCGGACAGTCTGCATGGTGCCCGCTACTCAGTGGATGGCGCGTTCAATGATCGCGAAGGGCGTCTGCGATATAGTAATTACAGGTCAATCTGGAATCAGCGTGTGATCGACCACCTGAGAGACGTTGTGGGATCATCTGCTATTGGGCTCGCTGGTGTCGAAGAACTTCAACAGATGCTTGATCTGCTGAAGGCATCTGGTCACTCTGATTGCCGCCTGCAAATCGACCCATCGGTCGTGCGCGGCCTTGGCTATTACACCGGCCCCGTATTTGAGGCCGAACTGACCTTTGAGATCAAGGACGACAAGGGCCGTGTACGCAACTTTGGTTCGGTCGCCGGCGGTGGCCGGTATGACGATCTGGTCAAGCGGTTTACCGGACAGGAGGTGCCTGCGACAGGCGTGTCTATCGGTGTGGACCGCCTGCTTGCGGCGCTGCATGCAAAGGGGCGGTTGACCAGCGCGGCTGTCGGCCCTGTCGTCGTGACCGTGATGGATAAGACGCGCATGGCCGAGTACCAGGCGATGGTTGCCGAACTGCGTCAGGCGGGCATTCGCGCCGAGGTCTATTTGGGGAACCCGAAGAATTTTGGCAACCAGTTGAAATACGCAGACCGCCGCGACAGCCCTGTGGCGGTGATTGCGGGCGGTGATGAATTCGACAATGGCGTTGTACAAATCAAAGACCTGATACTTGGCGCGAAGATGGCTGAAAACGCCACGCTTGAGGAGTGGAAAGACCGGCCCAGTCAATATGAAGTGCCGCGCGCTGATCTGGTGGCGAAAGTCCTTGAGATTTTGGAGTTGAACCGTTGATTCCAACCCGCTCTGAGACGCTTGCCAAGGCGGCAAGCCTGCGTGCGGTGTTCGAAGCGCAGGGTGCTGTTGTGGTAGAACCTCCGATCCTGCAACCCGCCGAGACACTGTTGGATCTGTACGGTGAAGACATTCGCGCACGTGCTTATGTGACGTCGGATGCGATGCGCGGCGAACAGATGTTACGCCCCGATTATACGGTTCCGGTCGTTCAGATGCACATGGCCCATGGCGCGGAACCGGCGCGCTATACCTATGCAGGTGAAGTGTTCCGCCGCCAGGAGCGCGATCCTGCGCGCGCCAATGAATTCATCCAGGTCGGGTACGAGGTGTTTGACCGCACCGATCCTGCGGCAGCGGATGCGGAAGTCTTTGCGCTGATCTCGCAGGCCTTGAGCGGGCTTTTGGTAAAGCCGGTGACCGGTGACATTGGCGTGTTGATGGCCGCGGTCGAGGGTCTTGAGACAACACAAAAGCGGAAAGATGCCTTGATGCGGCATATCTGGCGGCCGCGTCGTTTCCGCGCCTTGCTGGACAGGTTTTCCGGAAAAACGGCGGTTCCTGCGTCGCGTGCCGCACTTTTGGCGGGAGATGTGCACACTGCCGCACCTTTGATCGGTTTGCGCAGTGCGCAGGAAATAGAGGATCGCATTGAAGCTTTGCGCGCAGATGCGGCGGCACCCGCAATATCGGGCGAACAGGTTTCGCTGATTGCCGCCCTTTTGGATATCCGAGAGGTCATGCCCAATGCCCTGAGCCGTCTTCATGATCTTGCGGTCGATCTTCCTGCGATTTCTGGCGCTGTTGACCGGGTCGCGGCGCGGTCAGACGCTTTGGTCGCGCGTGGGATCGATACAGCCGCGCTTGTTTTCGACGCCGGATATGGCCGTGTCTCGATGGAATATTATGACGGATTTGTCTTTGGGTTCCGGGCGGATGCGCGCCCCGATTTGCCCGCTGTCGCCAGTGGCGGGCGCTATGATGCGCTGACGCGGCGGCTGGGGCAGGGCGGTGAAATTCCGGCCGTTGGTGGTGTCATGCGACCGGGCCTGATGCTGGAACTGGAGGGCGTGCAATGACGATCAGACTTGGCGTGCCCTCGAAGGGCCGGTTGATGGAAAAGACATTCGAGTGGTTTGCAGCACGCGGCATCACCTTGCAACGGACTGGATCAGACCGTGAATATGCCGGGGCTGTGGGCGGAATAGAGGGCGTGTCGCTGATGCTGCTGTCGGCAGGGGAAATCCCGCGAGAGTTGGCGGCAGGGCGGATTCACCTTGGTGTCACCGGCACGGATTTAATCGAGGAAAAGCTGGCATTATGGGACCAGCTGGTTTTGCCTGTTGAAGAACTGCAATTCGGCCATGCCGATCTGATTGTTGCGGTGCCTGCCGCCTGGCGTGACGTTGACACGTTGGACGATCTGGATGCCGCCGCCGCCGCGTTTCGCGCCCGGCACGGATTCCGGCTGCGCATCGCTACAAAGTATCACCGTCTGGTTCGCGAATTCCTGCGAAGCGCTGGCGTTGCAGATTACGCTTTGGTCGACAGCCAAGGTGCTACGGAAGGCACCGTGAAAAACGAAACTGCCGAAGCGATTGCCGATATCACGTCAAGTGGCGAAACCCTTCGCGCAAACCACCTCAAGATATTGTCAGACGGGTTGATCCTGAAATCGCAGGCCACGCTGTGGCGCAGCCGGACTGCTGAAATGAACGACACGGAAAGAACGACTTTGGCCGCTTTGTTGGGCAGGCTGTCCTGATCAAAAAAATCACATCGGTGCACGATCTCGATCTGTAATCTCGCCTGTTGTCTTCATTTTGCAAAATAAACTCAAAAACAGACGTCTGCGGCAAAATGCCAGCCCGCGTCAGAGGATGCCGATTTCAGCCAAAGCGCGGTTCAACTCCACGGGGAGCGGCTCTTCGTGTTCGCGACCCTCGGGCAAATCTTCGGGCGCATCGGCTGGTGTAAGATAACGCCAGCCCTGAAAGGGACGTTTCAGGCTGCCCTGCACCCGGATCAGCTTGGGTTCCAGCACAATGGCGCATCTGCGGATGCCATCCTGCCCTACATACTCATCCAGACGAATGATCTTTTGGCGACATTGGATGACACCCTTGATAACCCAGTAGATCGAGCCGCCATTGATCAACTCTGACTCGCGCTTGGGCCACATGCGCGTGACGTGGCGCGGAAAACCTTCAGGCGTTTGCGCACGCTTTGTTGCCTGCCACGCTGCAAGATCGTCAATATTTTCGGTGCCAACCGACAGTTTTAAGATGTTTACGTACTTATCCACAGAATCCCTCCGGCCCTACACGTCATAAGGTAGCTCATCTGTCGCATGCTTCAAACTGTTGTGCTTTGGCGCGTATTTGCGGTATGACAGAATCCTGCCTGAAATGCCTCAAGGAACCGAACATGTCACGTTTTACCACGCCTATTGCCGAACAGATCTGGGATATGAAGTACCGGTTCAAGGATGCCGATGGCACCGCCAAGGATGTCACTGTCGAAGATACCTGGCGACGGATCGCCCGTGATCTGGCGCAGGTGGAAAAGAAACCGGATGTCTGGGAAGAGACGTTTTTCGAAGCCTTGGAAGATTTCAAATTCCTGCCCGCAGGCCGGATCACCGCTGGGGCAGGCACCGCGCGGCGGGTGACCTTGTTCAACTGCTTTGTCATGGGCACCGTGCCCGACAGCATGGGCGGCATTTTCGACATGCTCAAAGAGGCAGCCCTGACCATGCAGCAGGGCGGGGGCATCGGCTATGATTTCTCGACCATCCGGCCCAAAGGTGCGGATGTTCTGGGCGTGTCGGCAGACGCCTCTGGACCGTTGTCGTTCATGGATGTTTGGGATGCGATGTGCCGGACGATCATGTCCGCAGGGTCGCGCCGTGGTGCCATGATGGCGACGATGCGCTGCGATCACCCCGATGTAGAAGCCTTTATCGCGGCCAAGCAAGACCCTGCACGTTTGCGGATGTTCAATATGTCAGTGCTGATCACTGACCCGTTCATGGATGCGGTCAAGGCGGACGGATCGTGGGATCTGGTCTTTGGCGATAAGGTCTACCGCACCGTGCAGGCCCGTGATCTGTGGAACCGGATCATGAAAGCGACCTATGAATTCGCCGAACCCGGCGTGATTTTCATCGACCGGATCAATGCGGCCAACAACCTGAGCTATTGCGAAACCATCGCCGCGACCAACCCCTGCGGCGAGCAGCCCTTGCCGCCCTACGGTGCGTGCCTGCTTGGATCGATCAACATGGCGCGGATGGTGGCAGATCCTTTCGACGATGCGGCCCATCTGGATGTCGATGCGCTGGACAAGCTGGTCGCGACCGCCGTTCGCATGATGGACAATGTCGTTGATGTGTCAAAATTCCCGCTCGACGCGCAGCAGGCCGAAGCCAAGGCCAAGCGCCGGATCGGCCTTGGGGTGACCGGTCTTGCCGATGCTTTGCTGATGGTTGGCTTGCGGTATGGCTCGGACGAAGCTGCGGCCCAGACTGAAAGCTGGCTCAAGGCAATCGCACGTGCAGCCTACCTTGCCTCGGTTGATCTGGCCAAGGAAAAGGGCGCGTTTCCACTGTTTGATGCTGATGCCTATCTGGCTTCGGGCACGATGCAGATGATGGATGAAGACGTGCGCGCTGCGATCAACGAAAGTGGTATCCGAAATGCACTGCTCACCTCGATCGCGCCCACCGGTACGATCAGCCTTTATGCAGGCAATGTCAGTTCCGGGATCGAGCCGGTGTTCGCCTATGCCTACACCCGCAAAGTACTGCAAAAAGACGGCAGCCGGACAGAGGAAGAGGTTGTCGATTATGCCGTCCAGATGTGGCGTGACCTAAAGGGAGACACCCCTTTGCCCGAATATTTCGTCAACGCCCAAACCCTTGCCCCCCTCGATCACGTCAAGATGCAGGCCGCGGCGCAGAAATGGGTCGACAGCAGCATCTCGAAAACGATCAACTGTCCCGAAGACATCAGCTTTGATGCGTTCAAAGACGTCTACATGGCCGCTTGGGATCAAGGCTGTAAGGGCTGCACCACCTACCGTCCGAACGATGTGACCGGGTCTGTTTTGTCAGTCTCTGAGACAACGGACAACGCACCGGGCGAAACTGCCGCGCAAGCCGTGCCGGCAGAGGGTGGAGAGGTTGTCTATATGTCCGAACCGCTTGACCGCCCGCAAGAACTCGAAGGTTCTACCTACAAGATCAAATGGCCTGACAGCGAACACGCGCTTTATATCACCATCAACGATGTGGTCATCGGCGGCCACCGCCGCCCGTTCGAGGTGTTCATAAACTCCAAAAACATGGAGCATTTTGCTTGGACCGTTGCGCTCACGCGGATGATCTCGGCTGTGTTCCGGCGCGGTGGAGACGTGTCGTTTGTGGTGGAAGAGCTGAAAGCCGTCTTTGATCCGCGCGGCGGTGCCTGGATGGGTGGCAAGTACATTCCATCGATGTTGGCTGCGATTGGCGGCGTGATAGAACAACATATGATCGCCACAGGCTTTATCGCCGGAGAAGGCCTTGGGCTGAAATCAGACCCCAAAGCCAAAGTAGTAGGGATTGACGCGCCGCGCGGTAAAGCATGCAGCAGTTGTGGTCAGCATGATCTGCGGATGGTGGAAGGCTGCATGACCTGCGGAAGCTGTGGGCATAGCAAGTGCGGCTGAATTGACAGCGATTGGTTGTTGTTGTTTGGGTGGGCATAAATAGCCCATCCAACCCATTTTGTCGTCCATCTGTCTGGTCTTTGATGCCCATGACTTCTTAAGTTTTTGGGGTATAAGCAGAAAATCTTGACGAGATCTCTGACCAGTTCCATCCATAAGGCGACAGTTACTGTAATCGACACTATTGATCGTTCCGGACATTCGACGCAGCCGCAAATCCGGACGGTGGACAAATCTGAGTGGACACTGTTGACGCCGCACTGACCGGACCGGATAGAAACTATGTTTGCGAAGACCTAAGGTCTTCAAGGTAGCCTCCAAGTTCGTCGCCATAGCCCCAGCCGGTATTGGCAACGCGTTGATATTCTTTCTCCAGCCGATCCAGCCAAGTTGCCGTCAGTTCCGGGTCGACTTGCACGGATAATTTCTTCGCGATTGAACCAAACATGGAACCCATGCTGTTGTAGAACGTCTCATCCATATCGCCGAACTCCAGCGTGACGTCATTGCCGCATTTGACGTAGTAGAACATTAGCTCCAGCGTTTCGCCGAGCTGTCCCCTGGCCTTGTTGTAATCGGATATGGCACGTCGGGCGTCGCGGTATTTGATGGGTGCGTCCCACCGGCTTGGATTGATGGCTGCCTTGATCCGCTTCTTGTAGGGCGAAAGGTCGGTGCCCCCATCCGAAACTAGGAATCTTGCATGCAGGAAGTCCTGGTTTTTCGGGTCGGCGCGATATAAGTCCTGGACGAGGCCCACGAGCTGTACCCTGGAAAACCCCGACAACGCCTCCCTTATCGCAGTCCAATTCTTTGTCACGATTCGAGCCCCTTCCAGTTTCTCCACGGCACCTTTTCTAGCGACATTGTGAGGAAGGTAAAATCTTCAAGCCAGTGTGCCGGGAACGGCCCATACCTGCCGTTCATCAGTTGATCTGACGCTGCGGCGCATCTTTCGCATTCCGGCCATTGGATAAACTCGCAGCATTTTGGCGGTTCCACGGTTCGATCAAAGCATCACACAAGTGCGCTGTACAAGAAGGTTGCCCCCCAAGCCAACAGCAGTGCCCCAGTGATTTGACCCAACCGGGGTCCGACCGGAAGGAGTTTTTCGAGGAAAACGATCATCGCGAGACCGATGATCCAGTAGAGGTTCATGATGCCGCCGAAGAAGAGGATTGCCATCAATCCCCAGCAGCAACCGAGGCAGTAGACGCCGTGCCGCAACCCCAAGACCAGCGCACCGCCTGAACCGTCGCGCCAGTTTTGCGACAGAAAGGCAATCGGACTTCGACAGTGTTCCAGACAGGCCTTCTTCAAGGGAGTCATCTGGTAGAGCCCAGCCAGAACAAGGATGCCGCCAGCGAACAAGGCATTCGTGCTGTTGAGCATTGTCGGAGAAAGGATGCCCAAGGATTCGAATGTTCGCTGGAGGGCCACCGCGACCACGCTGAACGCGGCCCAGCAAAGCAGATAGCCGAGTGTGAACGAAGCCGTGCTCCAAGGTGTGTCCGACATGTTTGCCCCTGCTGCGGAACTGCGCGTAATCTTGGCGTGAAGCAGGATCATAGGTGCCGCGCTCGGCAGCATCATGGCGATCATCATAATCCACCACATGAAAAACATTAGTAACCCATAGTCCAAGGTCCAGGCCACGGGCATGGCCATTCGAGACATAGCGTTGCTCATCGCCCCCGTCTTGTCGCTAATGTCCATTTGCCTAGGTTCTAATCTACCCAGCGCCATGTCGACAGATGACATCTTGAAGGCGGACATATCCATGCCCGCCCCCGAAAGAACATACATCCAAGAAATAAGAAGGACGAACACCAAGGCCACGAAGACGATCACACGATCGCGGTTCAGGGCACGTTCAATCGTCGTTTCTTTGATATCTAGACCCGACACACAGAGTCAGGAGGCAAGCGGGAACTTCTGGCGGCTTTCTTCAAGATCGTAGGTAAGCCCATCAGGTCCCCATGCAACGTAGGCCATAGAACTATGGGTTCCGTTGAGGTCAAACTTGATATCAGAGATGCTCTTGGTCTTGCCCGAGACGTTCTCGGCCTCGTGGAAAACCCAGCCGTCCGGCAACACTGTGAGTATGCGGTGCTCCGTGTCGGTCACCGGGTTCCGGATCGGTTCACTGGTTGCGCGCAGGCTGTCAGGGACATTAATATGGGCAGTACGTGCGTGCACGTCGATGTCGAAGTCGAGATCAGCCATGATCGGATTGTGTAGAGTTTCGACTATCACGCTGAAAATCTGGAACATGGTTCCGATCTTTTGATCCTCGCCGGAAAGAATGTAGAAGACGGCATCGCGCTGTCCGTCGGAGAGTGAACTTGGCAGGATCGGCTGCATCTGGCCGCCACCATGATGGATGGCTCTTGGAAAAAAGAAGGTGGCGACAACTTTCACGCCGTCAAGCGACACGCCATTACAATGTCCCTTGTCGATAATGAAGCCCACGGCACCGTTACACTGCTCTTTAGTCGGCTGCCCCATTGCCTCGCAGGGACACCCATAATCACAGCTACAGTACTCAACGTAGCGCCCTTCTATCGACCAATCTTTCGACATTTTCAAATTCCTCAAATTTTTTTAATTGATACTTTAATGACTAAACCGATAACCGAAAACGCCTACAAAGTCGAGATACATACAACAGACCTAGAGTCTTCACGCTTGGGGGCTTGCCCTCCGCAAAAAAGACGAAGGCGTCAAGGGGCCCTAATTGGGCCGCAGCAGTGCGAAAAAATCTGTTTTGTGGCTGAGCGTGAAGGCAACAGTTGCAGCCATTATTCAGCCGATAAATAAGCTGACGCAAGGTCCAGAAGTCACCGCTGAAACCGTTGTACGACAGCTTCAGGCGGGCCGATAGTGTTCTGCACCTAACGCAAGCTTCCTAGTCTGCCTCTGGCGCTTCCGACGTTCATGCGGAGTTCAAGCGGCAGCTATGCGCAGGAAGCGATATTTGTAAAGTTGCGGAAACGAAGGTCGCTGAACGGAGCAACCGGCCCCTACCGGACATTCACCGGTGATCTGGGTTGTTGCGGTGCAGCCCGTCGAAGCGGTCATTCGTGCATTTTGCGGCATTTTCAGGGGACGAGTGTCGGCTCAACGGACAGTTCGACGAGTGCTATTACGTTGCCGATTGCTCAATCAATTTACCTGCTTTTCAAAGCCTTCCCACCAGGGCTTACGCAGTTCGATTTTAAGTATCTTGCCCGCTCCTGAAACGGGCAGCGGATCTGTTACCAGATCAACGCTGCGGGGGCATTTGAAGCCTGCGATTAGCGTATGGCAGTGCGAGATAATGTTGTCAGCCTCTGCTGAATGACCGTCCTTCAGACGCACGATGGCGTGGACCTGTTCGCCCCACTTTTCGTTGGGAATGCCAATAACGGCACATTCGGCGACAGCAGGATGCTGGTAGATGGCATTCTCGACCTCGGCTGAATAGACATTTTCGCCACCCGAAATGATCATGTCTTTGAGGCGGTCGACCACGAAAATGTAGCCATCCTCATCCATGGTGCCGCCGTCGCCCGTGTGATGCCAGCCGTTGCGCCAGGTCTCGGCGGTCTTTTCGGGTCGGTTCCAGTAGCCAAGCATGACGTTGGGGCCACGCGTACAGATCTCGCCCACCTCACCGCGCGGCACTTCTTCGTCTCTCTCATCCAGTATCCGGACATCCATTCCGATGATAGGGTGACCAACAGAGGCCATCTTGCTACTGAGTGGCCCATCCAGGACATGACACTCGGGTCGCAAGACAGTCAGCAAAGGCGAGCATTCAGTCTGCCCATAGCCCTGCACAAATTGGCAGGCGGGCATCAGCGCCATTGCTCGTTTGAGCACCGACTGTGGCATCGGTGACGCGCCGTAGGCGATCGTGGAAAGCGAACTGACATCATAATCCTCCACACCCGGATGGTTGACCATCATGTTCAGCATCAGTGGGACCAGCGTAACTGCTGTGACCCGGTCCTCACTTATCCGCTTCAAAGTGGCCTCCGGATTGAAGGCAGGCACATAGGCGTGTGTTCCCCCCATCAAGGTGACGCCGAAGGTTGACGCACCATCGGCCAGATGGAACATGGGCGCGGCATGGAGATAGACAGGATCGGCCCCATATTCAAAACTCAGCCCACCCACCATGGCGTTGTTAAAGAGATTGGCGTGGCTCAACATCACACCTTTTGAGACACCCGTGGTGCCCCCGGTGTAGAACAGGCCGGCCAGATCATCGCCACCGCGTGTCGACATCGCTGCCGGCGTTGACTGTGCCAAATCGTCGAAAAGGGTCATTCCGGCGGGAGTTTCCTTGTCGCCTGCGTAAAGGACATCCTTTAATTTGGGCAGATGATCACGCACGCCCTCTGCCATGGGCACGAAGGTATCGTCGACAATCAGTGTGCGACTGCCACTGTCACTCAGCCAGTGAATTACTTCTGGCGGGGCAAGCCGGATATTGATCGGGACAAACACTGCTCCCGCCCATGAAACGGCAAACAAGAACTCCAGGTAATGATCCCCGTTTAGCGCCAGCATTGCGACCCTGTCACCAGGCTCTACCCCCCGCTCCTGCAAGCCGCCTGCGATGCGGGCGATACGATCTGCGAACTGTCCCCATGTTTGTTGGCGGCCCATATGGGTCGTGGCGAGGTGGTCGGGACACACAATTGAATTGCGCTGAATCATCTGAGGAATTTTGGCAGACATCGACATGGGGCCGGTACCTTTCGAGCTGTGGAAAAGTGCCACCCGGCTGCCGCGCCGTAAAAGTCTGAAAAATGCAAATATACCGGAGCTACGCCAAAACCCGAAATTTATCATAGCTGATGATCCTGAAGTTGTCTGACACCTGATCGCGGAATGATTTCCACTCATTTGGGATGGTTTCTCGGAAGAACTTCAGGATCGCAT